>JAEEGI010016147.1_pt1 | contig 15445 bp, 17 predicted proteins | sample 8958751 | NCBI WGS metagenome assembly JAEEGI01 (sample SAMN16246545, study PRJNA631951) | gut metagenome | biome: gut microbiome; feature: rumen; material: KS-attached | host: Bos | place: Iran: Karaj | collected 2018-10
TTTCTGGATTTTTACTATTTTTGCGGGTTGGAAACATTGACTAAACCATATTTCTTAAACTATAGTTTATTGATAATGAAGAAAATGTTATTAGCTATGGCCATAATGATGGCTGCTGTGCCTGGTGTGCAGGCACAAGTGACGCACGGCGTGAACCGCGCCGACATGGACCTGAGCGTTAAGCCGGGCGAAGATTTCTACGAGTATGCCGGTGGTGGCTGGATGAAAGCCAACCCGCTGAGCCAGCACCCCGAGTATGCCAGCTATGGCGTGTTTAACGTGCTTGCCGAGGAGAACGAGAACCGTCTGCGCGACATGTTCCTGGAACTGGGAAAGACCCAGCACAAGTTCGGTACCGTTGACCAGAAAGTTGCCGACCTGTACAAGATGGCGATGGACAGCGACCGCTTGAACCGCGAGGGCGCACAGCCCCTGATGGCCGACCTGGCCAAGGTCAAGGCCTTCAAGAAGAAAGATCTGACCAGCTTCATCGCTGACCAGCACCTGACATTGAGCAACCCGTTCTTTGGTGTTGGTGTGGAGACCGACCTCAAGAACAGCGACATGAACGTGATGTGGCTGAGCGCCGGTACCAGCGGCCTGCCCGACAGGGACTATTACCTGAACACCGATGCCGACAGCAAGAAGATTCAGCAAGCCTACAAGGACTTCCTGGTGAAGATGTTCGTGCTCGCCGGTTACAGCAAGAAGGAAGCCAACCGTGCCTGCAAGACCATCTATGACATCGAGTACAAATTTGCCCAGGCTAAGATGGATCGCGCCGAGGCTCGTGACTACACCAAGCTCTATAACATCCGCACGCTGGACCAGCTGCAGGCCGACTATCCCGCCATCAACTGGAAGGAATACTTCAAGCTGATGGGCACTCCCACCGTGGAATGGGTCATCCTGACCGAGCCTAAGGTGATGGCCGTGGCCAACGAACTGATGACCAAGCTCACCGAGCAGCAGATGCGTGACTACATGGCCGGTCTGGTTATCCGTGGCGCCACCAACTACCTGAGTGACGACTTCGGCGAGGCCTCGTTTGACTTCTATGGCCGCATGCTGAGTGGACAGAAGGAGCGCAAGCCCCGCTGGAAACGCGCCCTTGGCTTCCCCAACAGCCTGCTCGGCGAGGCCGTCGGCGAGATTTATGTGCAGAAGTATTTTGCCCATGGCAGCAAGGAGAAGATGCTCAAACTCATCAGCGAACTGCGCAAGTCACTGGCCGCACACATCGCCGGCCTGACCTGGATGAGCGAGCAGACCAAGATCAACGCCCTGGTGAAGCTCAACGCCTTCACTGTCAAGATCGGCTATCCCGACAAGTGGCGTGACTACAGCGGCTTGCAGGTAGATCCCAGCAAGAGCCTGTATGACAACATCAAGGCCGCCAGCCTGTATGAGACCCGCCGTAACCTGGACAAGATGGGCAAACCCGTTGACAAGGACGAATGGGGCATGACGCCGCAGACGGTGAACGCCTACTACAACCCCACTACCAACGAGATCTGCTTCCCTGCAGCCATCCTGCAACCTCCCTTCTTTGATGTAGAGGCCGACGATGCTACCAACTTTGGTGCTATCGGCGTGGTCATTGGCCACGAGATGACCCACGGATTTGACGACCAGGGCCGCATGTTTGACCAGTACGGCAACATGACCGACTGGTGGACCGAGGAGGACAGCCAGAAGTTCCAGGAGGCAGCCGAGAAGCTGGCCGCACAGTTTGACCAGATCATCGTCGTAAAGGACCAGCATGCCAACGGCCACTTGACTCTGGGCGAGAACATCGCCGACCAGGGTGGTCTGCGCATCGCCTATGACGCCTTCAAGACCACGCAGCAGTTCCGTGAAGGCAAGAAGCTTGACGGCTTCACGCCCACTCAGCGCTTCTACCTGAGCTATGGCCGCATCTGGGCCGACAACATGACTGAGGAGGCTATCTTCCAGCAGACCAAGAGCGACCCCCACAGCATCGGCCGCTACCGCGTGAACGCCACGCTGAGGAACATCGACACCTTCTTTGAGGCCTTCGGCATCAAGGCTGGTGACAAGATGTGGCTCGATCCCGCCGATCGCGCCATCATCTGGTAAACCAACTTCCACCTTTACAACACGAGCCCGCAACAGTTGCGGGCTCGCGTTTTATATTTCTTATAAGTCTATAGCACCTTTTGTAGCTATAGATTGAGGTTGAATAATTGTTGCGCGTTGCGGTCGGTGGCGGCGCTGACCTCCTCGGGGGTGACGCCGAGAGAGCGGGCGATGAAATCGTTGATGTGGGGGATGTAGGCGCTCTCGTTGCGCTTGCCGCGGTGTGGCATGGGAGTCAGATAAGGGGCATCTGTCTCCAGCAGTAGGCGGTCCAGGCCGATAACAGGTAGCAGCTGGGGCACGGTGCTTTTCTTGAAAGTTACAACACCGTTCACACCAAAGTAGAAGTCGCCCCTGCGGCGGACGCGCTCCACGTCGGCCGGTGTCTCGGCAAAACAATGGAAAACGCCTTGGGGTACGGGACAGTCCAAGTTGTCGATGACATCCAGGATGTCGTCAAGTGCTTGACGGCAATGCATGATGAACGGGATGCCCAACTCATGACACCAATGCAACTGGATGTCAAGGGCATGCTTTTGCTGCTCACGCCAGGTCTTGTCCCAATACAGGTCGATGCCGATTTCGCCGATGGCCACTACAGGATAACGGTCGAGCATCGGGCGCATCTTGTTCAATACGTCTTGATAATCGTCATGTACATCCTCGGGGTGCAGGCCCAAGGCCATCGAGATGTAATCAGGATACTGTTCATGCAATGCTGCGACACGAGGAATGCTCTCAAGGTTCTCGTTGGGAAGGATGATGTGCCTCACACCCGCCTCACGGGCCCTCTCGACTACTTCTACCCTATCTTCATCAAAAGCATCACAGTAAATATGACTATGACTATCAATCATACAGATTAGAAATTACGTCCGGCCAGACGGTTGGATAGCTCGATAAACGCCTGCTTGTCATCATCGGACATGTTCACTTGTTTGAAGGCGGCTATTGCGAGGTCATTGTACTGGGCGATGGCTTCTTCGGCCAGTTCTCGGGTGCCCAAACGCTCGTACAGGGCGGTCACGCCAGCCACCTTGTCGTCACGGGTAGCATAGGGATCATTGATCCAGTGGCGCAGTTCGTTGACATCGTCACCCTGGGCAAGCCGCATGGCATTGGTGAGCAGGAAGGTCTTTTTGTTGTTCATGATGTCACCACCGATCTCCTTGCCGAAGGTTGCAGGGTCTCCCCACACGTCTAGCACGTCGTCCCTGAGCTGGAAGGCAAGTCCCATGTTCACGCCCGCTTCATACAGCAGGTCGGCCTGTCCCTCCTCGGCTCCGGCAATGAGCGCACCCGTCTTGAGCGCACACCCCAGCAATACCGAAGTCTTCAAGCGGATCATGTTGATGTACTCCTCGACCAACACGTCGTTAAGCACTTCGAAGTCCATGTCCCACTGCTGACCCTCGTAAATCTCGATAGCTGTCTTGTTGAACAAATTCATTACCGGCCAACTGGCGGTGCGGGCAATATACTGTGTGGCAATGGTCAGCATCGTGTCTCCGCTCAAGATAGCAGTGTTGTTATTCCACTGACGGTGCACGGTGGTCTTTCCACGACGCACATCGGCGTTATCCATCACGTCGTCGTGCAGCAGTGTAAAGTTGTGGAACATCTCGATGCCAAGAGCGGCATCGAGTGCCTTTTCGGAATTCCCGCCCATTGCGTCACATGCCATGAGCACGAGCACGGGACGGATGCGTTTGCCGCCCAAGGCCATGTGATAGGCAATGGGGGCATAGAGCTGTTGCGGAGATTGGGGATAAGGTATCGAGGCGATAGCCTGATTGATGGTGTCGAGATACTCTTGGAACGTTTTCATATTGTTTAGGTTTTCTATCGTCAGTTTTCGGGTTTCAGAGCTGCTTGGTAGGCCGCTTCAAAGGTCTTGAATTCGCCAGGTGAATAAATGTTGCGCAACTCATTGATACGGGCTTGAATCTCGTTCATGTCGGCACCAGGCTGGTTAGCATCATGAGCCAGTGCCGAGCCTAGTGCGGCAGGACGAGACGATTGGGCATAGACGCACATCTGCTCATAAATCGAGAATCCGTCCACCATTGCCTGTAACGTGCTGTCGAACACATCCACATGGCGGTCGTAGCCCACTGTGTAGCATAACCAATGTATGAGCGACAGATAATCGGCCGCCGAGTCGGTGTCAAACTCCCGTTTCATCAGCAATTCAATCATTGGAGGGACCTTGAGTTGGGCCAGTTCTCTGGGCGATAGCACAATCACATGGGCGGCCTGGAAGAGGGAGTCGCGTCCGTCGGCAAGCAAGGGTGCAGCAAAAGCACGGTTGGCGGCTTTTACCTCCCACGGCCACCGCAAGCTATCGTCGCGCAGGGCATTAAAGCGTTGAACAGCCTGTCGCATCGCCGCTGTGTCGCCCCAAACAGCCAGGAATCGACGTCCGGCTGCCTCGCCCCGCCTGCTGGCACCGCCACATGCGGTCAACAGCAACATCAGGACCAAGAATAAGAGTGGTAACCGTTTCATCGCGTCATTTTGTCTTCGGGAAAAATAGATTGGTACAGAGGGCGGTCTTTCTCCTTCAGGTAAGCCTTGAAGGCCTCGTCAAAGGCTCGCACTGCGGCCGAGTCCCGTTTCAAGGCATACACACTCTGCTTGGCCTTGGCGTCCATTACGGCACGCTCCATCGACATGGTGTCGGTGTGGTCTACGGCAATTAATGCTGCAGCGGCTCTCATACCGCTGTCGCGCGCTTCGGCGTCGAGTGGTGACTTCTCCTTGGCACAGCTGGCCATTACTACCAGCAACACCGCCACGATATGTACCAGAAATTTCATATCAAACACAATTATTCGGCAAAAATACAAAAAAACGGCTCTCGACAGCCATCCAGTGCACAAAAAAACACATGTGCGGCTATAGAGCAGCCTGCGGATGTTCAGCAAAGTAGCGCCACAAGGGAGCAGCCATGAGGGCCTGCAGCTGACGGTTCTCACGCAGCATGGACTCGACCTCGGCACGCGTGAGCAGCAATACCGCTATGTCCTCGCTCGCATCCAACTGCTGGTCACTCAAGCGCTCAACACCCTCGGCCAGGAAACAATGGGTGATATTATCGCAGATGCTGGGATTTTGCCCCACGGTCATAATCTCGTGCCAAGTGCCACCGCCATAACCAGTTTCTTCGAGCAGTTCCCGTTTGGCGGCATCAATGGGAGCCTCGCCCTGCTCCACCACTCCAGCACACAACTCATCGAGCACAATGTCCATCGCGTGACGGTACTGCCTGACCATGACGAACTCGCCCTCGCGGGTGATGGCGATGATGTTGACCCACTCGGGATATTCCAGCACATAGTGCTCGGGATTGATGCGTCCGTCGGGCAACTGCACCTTATCCACACGTGCCGTGAGCCAGGGCCTCTGAATGATGTAGCGGCTCTCGAGCGTTGTCCATTTCTTGATTTCTCTAGCCATAATATTCGGATTTTTTATTTTAATAACGTGTAAAACGATCTTGATGGTACACCATTGAGAAAAAAACTATAATTTTGCACTCATGGAAGTGAGGACAATCGTCAAAAAAGGTCGGGAAAAGAAGGTGTGGTTCGCCATACGCGTGACCTATCACCGAGAGCTCAAGGTCAAAGAAGACCTGGACACGCTCGGCATCACCAACTTTGTGCCTATGCAATACCGTCGCGAGGAGCGCAAAGGCGTGATGGTCAAGCGTTTGGTGCCCAGTGTGCACAACCTCATCTTCATCCACATCACGCCCAGCGAAATGGCCGAGTACAAGAAGTCTACCACGTTGCCCATCCGCTATATCATGGACCGCGAGACCCGCAAGCCCATCACTGTACCCACGCGCGAAATGGAGAACTTCATCAAGGTGGCAGGCACCTATGACGAAAAACTCATCTTCCTCAACCCCAACCCAGGCGATTTCACCAAGGGCGAACGAGTGCGCATTATCGGCGGCCCATTTGCCGGTGCCGAAGGCATCTTTGTACGCGTCAAGGGCGACCGACGCGTGCTCATCAACATTTTGGGCTTAGTCGCCGTTGCCACGACCTATGTCCATCCATCGATGATTGAGAAAATCACCGACCCTGACGATAAACACCAACTAGACAACGCTTTATCACCAATATGAACGAGAACAACCAGAAAGTTGCCCTCATCACGGGCATTACAGGCCAGGATGGTTCCTATTTGGCAGAATTCCTGCTGGATAAGGGCTATGAAGTGCATGGCATCCTGCGCCGCAGCAGCAGTTTCAATACAGGGCGCATCGAGCATCTGTACCTCGACGAGTGGGTGCGCGACATGAAGCAGCGCCGCCTCATCAACCTGCACTATGGCGACATGACAGACAGCAGCTCACTCATCCGCATCATCGAGAAAATCAAACCCGACGAGATCTACAACCTGGCGGCTCAAAGCCACGTGAAGGTATCGTTTGATGTTCCAGAATACACTGCCGAGACCGATGCCGTGGGCACGCTGCGTCTTATCGAAGCCGTTCGCATCGCCGGTCGCGAGAAGTTGACACGCATCTATCAGGCCAGCACTAGCGAACTTTACGGCAAGGTCCAGGAGGTGCCCCAGCGCGAAACCACGCCATTCTATCCCCGCAGCCCTTATGGTTGCGCAAAGCTGTACTCGTTCTGGATCATGAAGAACTACCGTGAGAGCTACGGCATGTTCTGCGCAAACGGCATCCTGTTCAACCACGAGAGCGAACGTCGCGGCGAGACCTTCGTGACGCGCAAGATCACCTTTGCCGCAGCACGCATCGCCCACGGTTTACAGGATAAGCTCTACTTGGGAAACCTGAACGCGCTGCGCGACTGGGGCTATGCCCGCGACTATGTGGAGTGCATGTGGCTCATCCTGCAACAACCCGAGCCTGACGACTTTGTCATCGCCACAGGCGAATGTCACTCGGTGAGAGAGTTCTGCACCCTGGCGTTCCACCATGCCGGCATCGAATTGGAGTGGCAAGGTGAGGGCATTAACGAAAAAGGCATCGACAAAGTTACCGGCAAAGTGCTGGTCGAGGTCGATCCCAAGTACTTCCGTCCTGCCGAGGTGGATCAGCTGTTGGGTGATCCCACCAAGGCCAAACAACAACTTGGCTGGAATCCGCAAAAGACGTCATTCCAAGAGTTGGTGCGCATCATGGTAGAACATGACATGCAACACATCAAGAAGATCTATCACCTGAAATGAAAAAAGACGCAAAGATATACGTGGCGGGCCATCGCGGACTCGTTGGCAGTGCCATCTGGAACAACTTGCAAAAAAGGGGATATACCCATCTCATCGGCCGCACACATCAGGAGCTGGACCTGATGGACGCCGTGGCTGTCAAGCAGTTCTTTGACGAAGTGAGCCCCGAATATGTCGTGCTCGCAGCAGCCCATGTGGGCGGCATCATGGCCAACCTGAAATACCGCGCCGACTTCATCTACCAGAATCTTGCCATCCAGCAAAACGTCATCGGCGAGAGCTGGCGTCACGGTGTGAAAAAGCTTCTTTTCCTGGGCAGCACCTGCATCTATCCACGCGAGGCGCCCCAACCCATCGGCGAGCAAGCCTTGCTCACTTCGCCACTGGAATACACTAATGAGCCCTATGCCATCGCCAAGATTGCAGGCCTGAAGATGTGCGAGTCATTCAACTTGCAGTACGGCACCAACTTCATCGCCGTCATGCCCACCAACCTGTACGGCCCACGCGACAACTTCGACCTGGAAACGAGCCACGTCATGCCCGCTATGATTAGGAAAATGCATCTGGCCAAGATGCTCAACGAAGGCGACATCGATGGTATCCGTGCCGACCTTGACCAGCGCCCCGTGGAGCACGCCAACGGCAAGGCAAGCGATGAGCAGATTATTGCTACACTTGAGAAATACGGCATCCTGAAGGACCGCCTGCGCCTGTGGGGCACCGGAGCGCCCATCCGTGAGTTCCTGTGGAGCGAGGATATGGCCGATGCCAGCGTCTATTGCCTGGAGCACATCGACTTCGAAGACGTACGCGGTCAGGGTGACGAAGTGCGCAACTGCCACATCAACATCGGCAGCGGCAAGGAAGTCACCATCCGTCAGTTGGCCGAGCTCGTCAAGCAGACCGTAGGTTATCGCGGCTCTATCGAGTGGGATGCCACCAAGCCCGACGGCACCCTGCGCAAACTCACCGATGTGAGCCGCCTGCACACCCTGGGCTGGCACCATACCATGGAACTCGAGGACGGCGTGCCTGCCCTATACCGCTGGTACCTCGACAGTGCCGAGAATAAATAAGAAAATATCGCCAACAGCATATTCAAGCATCACAAACTAAATCCACCGCAAACCTGACGTTTTACAGTGGATTTAGTTTTTTTTAGAATTCAACACATCATAGCCATTAAACTTGGCACGGTAATTGTAGTCTTAAAAGCGAACTCATAATTTTTGGAGGTTTTTTAGGGTTAAACATGATTGTCAGCATCCCTCGTGAGAGTCGTGCTGATTTTTTTTTATACTTTTGTATCAATAATTCTAAACAGACTATGATGACCGAGAAAGAGAAAATGATGGCGGGATTGCCCTATAGCGCGATAGATGAACAGTTGTTGAAAGAACTGAACGAGTGCAAAGACGTTGTCCATCGCTATAACGAATTGCTGCCGTCGATGAGGGCTGAGCGTACGGCGATACTGAAGTCGCTCTTGGGACATGTGGGCGATGACAACATCTTCATCAATCAGCCGTTCTACTGTGACTATGGCAAGCACATCAGTGTTGGCAAACGCTTTTTTGCCAATTTCAATTTCACGGTGCTTGATGAGGCGCTCGTGACGATAGGCGATGACTGCTTTGTGGGCCCCAACGTGAGCATCTATACTGCCTGCCACAGCACTGATCCGGTGGAACGCAATAGCCGGCGCGAGTGGGCGCTGCCTGTGACCATCGGCGACAATGTGTGGATTGGCGGCTCGGTAACCATCTTGGCCGGAGTAACCATTGGGGACAATGTTACCATCGGGGCTGGTTCGGTTGTCACAAGGGACATTCCGTCAAACTGCGTTGCTGTAGGCAACCCTTGCCGCGTAATCAAAAAACTGTAGGGCTATTATTCCCATCGAAAGTCTAAAGTCGGATGCTTGAGATTTCCAAAGACCGCAGTGCGTTTATCAAGGGGATTGCCATCATGATGATGCTAGTGTATCACCTTTTTGGTAACCAGATGGCGGAATTGTGCACCAATCTCCTGCATGTGGGGAGCGGGCAAAGTGACCCAGGCCTTGAAGCAACATTTGACATAACAACCATGCCACATGATGCAACAAATGCCGTTACGGTCGTGTGGTGACCATAACGGCTTGATGCGTTGTAGTGTTGCGGGCTTTCGCCGCGACACCCCCTTACGGGAGGGGATTACTTGTAAACAGTGTCGCTTACAGTGAGGCTGTAACGACCCTTAGCGCGACGACGAGCCAAAACCTTGCGGCCGTCGGCGGTGCGCATGCGACTACGGAAGCCATGCTTGTTGGCTTTCTTGCGGTTCGAGGGTTGGAATGTTCTTTTCATTTCTTATCTCTGTTTTTTAGTTGTTCCGAAAATTTTTCGCAAAATGCGGTGCAAAATTAGTCCTTTTTTTCAAATTACACAAATCCAAACGCATTTTTGCGGAAAAGTTTTTGTTTTTTTTGTCAAAAACACTACTTTTGCACCCACAAACGACTGAGAACAAACAATTTTTACATAAAACAATAGCATAACAAGAACAATTATGATTAATGCTCAAGACATCAAGAACGGAACGTGCATCCGCTTGGACGGCGATCTGTATTTCTGCATCGAATTCCTTCATGTAAAGCCTGGTAAGGGTAACACCTTCATGCGCACGAAACTGAAAAACGTGGTTGACGGCCGCGTGCTGGAGCGTCGCTTCAACATCGGTGAGAAGCTCGAGGACGTACGCGTTGAGCGTCGCCCCTATCAGTACCTGTACATGGACGGCCAGGACGCAATGTTCATGAACAACGAGACCTTTGAGCAGATTCCCATCAGCAAGGAATTGATCACTGGTGCCGACTACATGAAAGAAGGCGACATCGTTGAGGTTGTCAGCGACGCATCCACTGAGACCGTGCTGTTTGCCGAGATGCCCATCAAGACTCAGCTGAAGATCACCTATACCGAGCCTGGTGTGAAAGGCGATACCGCCACCAACACTCTGAAGCCCGCCACTGTCGAGACCGGCGCCACCGTACGCGTGCCTCTGTTCATCGACACCGACGAGATCATTGAGGTGGACACCCGCGACGGCAGCTATCAGGGCCGCGTGAGGTAATCACAGCACTAGCATACTACATTCATCACAGCGAGAGTCTCCCCACGGCGACACTCGCTTGTTTTTTACTTGAAAGTTGAGTAATGAAAATGTAAGATAAGTAGAGTTTTTTGTTTACCTTTGTCGATGATTTGAATATCACTATAAGTAACTCATGGCATTAGAGGCTGGTTTATACCTGATACCCACTCAGTTGAGCGATGTTCCCCTGGAGCGGGTGTTGCCAGCGCACAATCTCGGTATTGTGCGCCAGGTGCGTTACTTTGTGGTCGAGAGCCTGCGTTCAGCCCGCCGTTTTCTCAAGAAATGCGACCGCAGCATCGACATCGATAGCCTCACCTTCAATGAACTCAACGAGCACTCCGACCTCAAGGACACCGCCGCTTTAGAAGCATTGCTGGCCCCTATCGCCCGTGGCGAGGCCGTGGGTATCATCAGCGACGCCGGCTGCCCTGCTGTCGCTGACCCTGGCGCCGACCTGGTTGCCATCGCCCAGCGCAGGGGATACAAGGTATTTCCGCTGGTGGGCCCCTCAAGCATCTTGTTGAGCCTTATGGCCTCGGGGTTCAACGGCCAGAGTTTTGCCTTCCTGGGCTACCTGCCCGTTGACGCCCAAGCGCGCCAAGCACGTCTTAAGGAGATGACGCGCCGCATCGAGCGCGAGCGTCAGACCCAGATTTTCATCGAGGCCCCGTACCGCAACAACCAGCTCATCGCCGACCTGGCCAGCCATCTGCCTGCCCAAATGCGCTTGTGCGTGGCCAGTGACATCACCGGCGAGCGCCAGAGTATCATCACCCGCACCATGGAACAGTGGCGTCACGCACAGTATGACTACCACAAAATTCCCACCATCTTCTTACTGTTTCAATAATACCCCACGACAATGCCTGGACACAAATATAAAGGTTACACCAATGCGGGCCGTCCGTTGAAAATCGCCTTTGACGTTGACGGTGACGACACACCACACTTGCAGACCGAAGCAACCGAGCTTGAAATTCCGCGCCCACATTACACTGGCGTGGGCAAGGGATTGTGTTTCATGAGCTTTGGCAGCGGCAGTAGCGGTAATATGGCCTATCTGGGCACCCCACGCGGCGGCATCCTCATTGATGCGGGCATCCGTGAACCTGTCAAATACCACCGCAAGAAAAAGAATCCCGAGCGCCAAGACGTGCTCACACTGGACCAGGCTTTTGCCGAACTGGAGCGTAACGGTGTCGCTCCCGAAATGATCAAGGGCGTGCTCCTAACCCATGCCCACCAGGACCACATGCGCTGTCTCTACCCTGCCGTGAGCCGCTGCAAGTGCAGCGTCTATTGCACTATGGGGGTGATGAGCCAGTTGCTGCAACGTTGCCGCATCTCGGGACGCATCGCCGACCGCCATGTGCCCATCTTCAAGGAAATTCCCTTCCGCGTGCTGGATATGGAGATTACCGCCTTTGAGACCAGTCACGACGTCAAGAGTGTGGGATTCAGCATTGAGTATGAGGGAGAGCGCTTTGTAGTTGCCACCGACACGGGTATTATCACCGAGCGTGCAGCCCACTACATGAGCCAGGCCAATCACCTGATGATCGAATGCAACTATGATAAGGAGATGCTAGAGACCGGCAAATATCCCCAGATGCTCAAGGATCGTGTCAAGGGTGAGAAAGGCCACTTGGACAACGCCGTGGCCTCACAGTTTGTTGCGCAACATTACCATGAGGGTCTGCACCATGTATTTCTGTGCCACCTGAGCCAGGACAACAATACCGAGGAAACTGCACTCACGACAATGCGCGAGGCTCTTGAGGCACGTGGCCTCAGTGTCGGCGATGCCTCCAACTCCGCCTCACAGCGGGAGCGTGATGTCCAAATTTACGCGTTGCCCCGCTATACCTCCTCCGCCTGGTTTGTTTTGGCTTGACCCCGTGGTACCTATAGCCATTATTGTAATGATACTTTTTCTTGGGTTTTACCGTCGAGGAGGCCTTTTGCGTTGCATGAGTAACCGATGACTGCTGCAGCGGTTCCGGCTTCAACTCATCATTCTTATAGATGTAGTAATCGTCGTTATTCTCCAGCATCTGCTGGAATTCCTTGGTCAAGAACGGTTCCAGTTTGTCATATTCCACGAGGATGTCGATGGGTGAGCTGGAAATGGAGCCTTGTTTGTAGCCAAAGAGCATACCTTTCTTGCTACAGTGCACATCGGCAGGCACGTTGAGTGCGTGCTGCAGCAGATTGCTGTCGCCGCGTCCCTTGTTCAGGGTGTCTATTTTCTTGTTGATGACCTTGAGCAACTGGCTCTCTTTGTCCACATCGGCTACCAAAAGGTCAAGTCGGGAAAGCACACGCTGTTGCATGCGGTCATAGTGCAGGAAGGTGCTGTTCTCTACGGTAGAGCTGCCGTCATATTCCACCTTCTCGATTTCCATCACCAGCAACCGTTGTGAGGTCATGTAGGGATAGACGAGCACCTGGCTGACGTTGCCGTAAACTGGATAAACACGCGGAGCCTTGACCAGCGTGCGGTAGTCATCACCCACAGGACGGTTAAATTTGGGAGTGTTCAGGAAAACGTAGCGCGCATCCTTCATCGAGGACTGAGTGTTGCCGAAGGCTATCTTTATCAGTTCCTTGTTCAGCTCAGTCAATTCATCATTGCCATTGATTTTCTTGGGCCAGCGCACTTTCACATGCTTGGTGCTCGTGTAGTAAGAGCTCTCGTCTCCCTTAATGCTAGGCGTATTGGCCATAAAGTAGTAGCTGTTGAGTTGCACTTTGTCAAACTCATCGGCCTGGGACGAAGAAACCACCGTATCAGCCTCGGCGATTACTTCGGTGGTATCTCGTTGGTCAAACAGGCTCTGGCTCCTGCCGCTGGCCTCGATGCGTCGCGACATATACCAGCCCGCTGCCACCATATCGATGATGGCAAGTAGAATGATCACTATGATGAGGTTTCTTTTGGTCATTTTATATATTCACTCTATTAGTGTTGTTGATCGTTGGTGAGACGCTGCACGGTATCACTCACGCGCTGCATGAGCCATCGCGGCGTGGAAGTTGCCCCACAGATGCCGATGCGCTTCTTACCCACAAGCCAGGCAGGGTCGATGTCACCCTCGCCACTGATGAGGTGCGAATCGGGGTTAGCGTCCAGACATTCGGCAAACAGGATGCGTCCGTTGCTGCTCTTGGCGCCGCTGACAAACAGGATGAGTTCATGCTGTGAGGCAAACTCCCTGATTTGCGGGATGCGGTTGGCCACCGAGCGGCAGATGGTGTCAAAACTGCGGAATGTAACGCCCGGCTCTACCCGTTTCTTGATTTCCTCAACGATGTGCTTGAACTCCTGCACGCTCTTAGTCGTCTGGGAATAAAGGTAGATGTCACGTGAGTAATCGATCTTGTCAATCTCATCGATGTTCTCGATGACCGTGGCTTGACCTTGGGTCTGTCCCACAAGGCCTAAAACCTCGGCGTGGCCACGTTTGCCATAGATGACGATTTGAGGCGTGGTTTTGTTGGTCTCTCGCTCGTTGAAGGTGGCATGGATGCGTTGTTGCAGCTTGAGCACCACGGGACAAGTGGCATCAATGATGTCGATGCGGTTGCGACGGGCGGTTTCGTAGGTGGCAGGCGGTTCACCATGAGCCCTGAGCAACACCTTCACGTCATGAAGCTGCTCCAGCTGCTCATGGGTGATGGTTTCCAGGCCACGGTTGGCCAATCGGTCCACCTCGGCGGTATTGTGCACAATGTCGCCCAGACAGTACAGGTGTCCGCTCTTGTTGAGTTCTTCCTCAGCCTTGCGGATAGCTGTAGTCACCCCGAAGCAGAATCCCGACCCCTTGTCAATCTCGATGATAGCCACCTTTATCCTTAGTTTCTAGTTTCTAGTTTTTGGAACGGGAGAGGTAGAGATCGTAAAGCCACTTGTCCTGTTCCTCGAGGGTCATGTGTGAGTTGTCGAGTACCACGGCATCATCGGCCTGACGCAGCGGGCTCTCCTTGCGTGTGCTGTCGATGCGGTCACGCTCAGTGACATTAGCCAGGACTTCCTCAAACGTGGTTGTGGTGTCACCTTTGGCCTGCAGTTCGTCATAACGGCGTTGGGCACGCACTTCGGCACTTGCGGTGGCAAAGACCTTCATCTCGGCATCGGGGAACACCACCGTACCGATGTCGCGTCCGTCCATGACCACGCCCTTGTCCTTGCCCATGGCTTGCTGCTGCTTGACCATCGCCTTACGCACAAAGCCGATGGCGGCAATGATGCTCACCACGTTGCTTACGCGCATCGAGCGGATGTAGCGCTCCACGTTCTTGCCGTTGAGCACGGTCACGCTCTTACCCTCCTTAGTGGGGCGGAAGGTGATAGCGATGTCGCCACGTCTCAGGTGCTCCTTGAGAGCGGTCTCGTCAACCTTGCCGCGCCTGATCAAACCGTTGCGCAGGGCAAACAGCGTTACCGCACGGTACATAGCGCCCGTGTCCACGTATGCGTAACCGATGCGCCGAGCCAGTGCTTTAGCCATCGTGCTCTTGCCCGTCGATGAATGTCCATCGATGGCAATGGTAATCATTTTCCGTGTCATTGTCTTCTCTTTAATGTTGATTATCTGCCACAAAGGTACATAAAAAAAACGACATACGGATAATTAACTCACCGCATGTCGATTTTTCGTAAAATAAGGGCTCACAAGAGCCGTAATAGCCATTTGTTCAGCCGGGAGGATTGATGTTACCTGACAACCCTTGTAAACTCTGGGGCCTTGCCTTTTTCCACCAATACATAGACTTTGATTTCGCTGGCAGGAGGCATGTCGGCCTTGTTCTCGCGTGGCATATCCATCGCGGTGAACAGGTATTCGGTGCCATCGAGAACAGTGCGCGACGCAACTGTTTTAGCCTTGGCATTGAGCATCGGGTAGCCGTTGACAGCGGCATTAAAGATGGCAGCCTCGTCGTCACTAACGGGATGCTGCTCGGGAAAGTCGGCAGGCACAAAAGG
>JAEEGI010016157.1_pt1 | contig 15440 bp, 11 predicted proteins | sample 8958751 | NCBI WGS metagenome assembly JAEEGI01 (sample SAMN16246545, study PRJNA631951) | gut metagenome | biome: gut microbiome; feature: rumen; material: KS-attached | host: Bos | place: Iran: Karaj | collected 2018-10
GTGAGGCAAAGCGTCTGACAGGCGAGCCGAACCTTGCTATAATGAGCGGCAGCTTCACACAGCGCGGCGAGGCCGCGGTGTGCGACAAGTTCACCCGAGCCGGCGCAGCCCTTCGCCACGGCGCGGACTTGGTCGTCGAGCTGCCCACAGCCTTTGCCGTCGCTAACGCCGAGAGGTTCGCTCAGGGCGGTGTGAGGATAGCTAAGTTCTTCTCCGGCGTGCATACGCTCGCCTTCGGCTGCGAGACGGATAATCTTGACGCGCTCAGGGCTGCGGCGGCAGCGATAAGAAGCGAACGCGTCAACGCGCTGATCGCCGCCGAAATGCGCGGCGGCGGTTACTATCCGCGCGCGCTCGAGGAAGCTCTGAGGACTGTCTGCGGCGGGGAGGTCGCGGCGGCTGTGTCCTCGCCGAACAATATCCTCGCGGTGGAGTATATCCGCGCGCTCGAGGGTACAGAGATCCGTCCGCTCCCGATCATGCGTCAGGGCGCCGCGCATGACAGCGACAAAACAAGCGGCGGCTTTGCATCAGCGTCATATATCCGTTCTCTTTTGCGTGAAGGGAAGAATTGCGCGGATTTGCTGCCCGAAATACCGCGGCATGTCACACGACCCGAGCTGCTCGACCGCGCGGTGCTGTACCGCCTGCGCACGATGACCGCAGAGGAGCTTCGCGCCTTGCCCGAGGTGGGCGAGGGGCTTGAGAACCGTATCCTCGAAGCGGCAGGACGGGCTCAGTCGGTGGAGGAGCTGCTGACGATGGTCAAGACAAAACGCTACACTCACGCGCGGCTGCGGAGGATACTCGCCTGCGCGTTTCTGGGACTTACGGAGGAGCTGCAGACCACGCCCGCGGGATACGCCAGAATACTCGGTTTTACAGACGAGGGAGAGCAAATCTTGCGCTCGTGCACGTGCAAAATAATCACGTCGGCGGCGAAGGCGCTGCGCGAAAACGACGAAAATACGCCACATTTGAGCCTTGACGTAAGAGCGTGCGACATCGCGGCGCTTGCATATGATGAAATTATGCCGTCCAATTCAGACTATTGCACAAGAATATTGAGAGAAAATCGTGAAAAGTGACGATTGTGCGATATAGAGGCCGAAAAATCCAAATAAATTTTACATAAAATTTCGAAAAACCTCTTGTATATTTGTTAAAATATATTATAATAGTAGTATAGAATATTTTGGAATCTTGTATCCTTTGAATATCTATCGCAAGTTCTGTAAAAAACTTTAGAAAAGAGGTATCCTATGGCTTTTTCAATCAATGACACAAGACCACCGCTGGAGCAATTCCTGCAGGGTGAGGCTGCGAGAGCCTACCACTTCCTGGGATCCCACTTTGAAAATTGGGACGGCCGTCAAGGCGTAGTTTTCAGAGTATGGGCGCCTAACGCAAAATCAGTTTCCGTAGTCGGAGACTTCAATGACTGGAATCCCGACGCGAACTTCATGTACCGTATCTCAGACTCAGGCGTCTGGGAGCTGTTTATCGAGGGTCTCTGGGAGTTCTGCTGCTACAAGTACTGCGTAGAGACTCCGTGGAACGACCGCGTAATGAAGACCGACCCCTACGCTTTCCACTGCCAGACCCGTCCCGACAACGCTTCCCGCACATATCATATCTATGACTACGAGTGGAACGACGCCGCATGGTACGAGTTCAAGAACGCTCATCCCCACAAGACCCGTCCTATCAACGTTTACGAGGTAAACGCGGGCTCGTGGCGCAAATATGACGACGGCAACTTCTACGGCTACCGCAAGCTTGCCGAGGAGCTTATTCCCTATGTAAAGGAAATGGGCTATACACACATTGAGTTCATGCCTCTCACCGAGTTCCCGTTCGACGGAAGCTGGGGCTATCAGTGCACAGGCTACTTCGCTGCTACCTCCCGTTACGGCGAGCCGAAGGATCTGATGTATTTCATCGACCAGGCTCACCAGGCAGGCATCGGCGTTATCCTCGACTGGGTTCCCGCTCACTTCCCGAAGGACGCTCACGGCCTCGCGCGCTTTGACGGCACAGGCTGCTATGAGTACGAGGACTGGAGAATCGGCGAGCACAAGGAATGGGGCACCTATATCTTCAACTACGGCAGATATGAGGTCACAAGCTTCCTGATTTCGTCCGCTATGTTCTGGCTCGATATGTACCACATCGACGGTATCCGCGTTGACGCCGTTGCTTCGATGCTCTATCTCGACTACAACCGCAAGGACGGCGAGTGGATCGCCAACGCTTACGGCGGCAGAGAGAACCTCGTTGCGGTTGACTTCCTCCAGAAGCTCAACAACGTTGTTCACGAGTTCCACCCCGACGTTATGATGATCGCCGAGGAGAGTACCGCTTGGCCGAGCGTTACCCGTTACCCGATCGAGGGTCTGGGCCTGGGCTTCGACTACAAGTGGAACATGGGCTGGATGAACGACATGCTGTCCTACATCTCCCTCGATCCCCTGTGGAGAAACTACCACCACGACACCCTTACCTTCAGCATGGTTTACGCGTTCTCCGAGAACTTCATGCTGCCCATCTCGCACGACGAGGTCGTTTACGGCAAGGGCTCGCTTATCAATAAGATGCCCGGCGGCTACGACCAGAAGTTCCAGGGCGTAAGAGGCTTTGTAACCTACATGCTCGCTCACCCGGGCAAGAAGCTCATGTTCATGGGCAGTGAGATCGGCCAGTTCGACGAGTGGAACGCCAACGAGCAGCTCGAGTGGGGTCTGCTCGACTACGAGAAGCACCGCCAGATCAACCACTTCTTCGCCGAAGCGAACAAGTTCTACCGCGACACACCTGCTATGCACGAGAATGACTACGACTGGAACGGCTTCCAGTGGGTAGCTCTCGACGACTATCAGAACAGCGTTATCGCGTTCCGCAGGATCGCCAACGACGGCAGCGAGATCCTCGTTGTCTGCAACTTCCAGCCCGTTACCCGTGAGTTCTACCGCGTAGGCGCTCCCGTTTACGGTATCTACGAGGAAGTATTCAACTCCGAGAGCGAGGAGTTCGGCGGCTGCGGCATCAAGAACGCGGGCGACCTCAAGACAAAGAACAAGAAGGATCATGAGCTCGACTACACCCTCGAGCTGACCCTGCCGCCTCTCGGCGTTTGCTACTATCGCCTTAAGGAAGCTCTGCCCGTGCCGAAGAAGCGCGTCGTAAAGAAGAAGAAGGAAGAGGGCGGGGCTGCCGCAAAGAAGCCCGCAGCGAAGAAGCCCGCCAAGAAGGCTCCCGTAAAGAAGACAGCGCCCAAGAAGCCTGCCGCCAAGAAAGCGGAAAAGGCTGAGGAGAAGGCTGAATAAAACATATAATCACGGAGAGGTTTGAGAAATCAGACCTCTCCTTTTTCGCTGTCAGGGCAAAAATTTTAAATTAACTATTGTAGATACAGATACAAAAGTGTTATAATTAGATTATAAATTTAAAAGGGTGTTGTTTATGACCATCAGCAACAAAATCTCCCGCATAGCGCTCGCGGCTATCATCGTCGTCAGCCTGTGCATTTCAGCATTCTATCTGAACACCAAGCAGGGCTATCACGAGGACGAGCTTCTGACCTACAACCTCGCTAATTCCTCAAAGCAGCTCAACATCGGCGGCTGGAACACTCCCGAGGATATGAACGAGTACCTCGCGGTCTATCCCGAGCACCGCTTTGACTACGCTCAGGTTGTTCAGAATCAGATCATCGACGCTTCGCACCCGCCGTTTTACTACGCGCTGGTGCACACGGTCTGCTCATTCTTCCCCGAGGTGTTCAGCAAGTGGCTGGCGTTCGTGATAAATCTCGCGATGATGGCAGGCGCGCTGATAATGCTCTTTAAGATAGGCAAGCGCGTCACGGACAACAACCTCTACGCGCTCATCGCCGTCGGAGGGTACGCGCTCAGCATAGCCTGTATCACCACGACGATCTACCTGCGCATGTACGCTTCGCTGACATTCTTTGTGCTGTCCTTCATCAACCTGACTATCTGGTTCTACGAGCAGGAGAAGGTGAAGCTTTGGCAGTGCGCGGTGCTGCTGCCCGTAGTCACCCTCGGCATTCTCACTCAGTATTACTTCATTCTCTGCGCGGGACTTGCGGGTCTGGTCTACATGATATTCAGCATCAAGGAAAAGAAAATCAGGAACTTCCTGCTCTACGCGGCGACGGCTGTTGTCGGCGCCGGTATCGCGATGGCGATCTATCCGCACATCATTCAGAACGTCCTCGGCGGCAACCGCGGCTTAGGCTCGCTAAACCTCTCGATTGACGCGATCACGATCGTCACCTACTTCTTCTACAAGATCGGTACCTACATTCAGGTTCTCTCAAAGGATCTGTTCCTCAATCAGATCTGGCTCTTTGCACTTTGCGCGGGCGCGGCTCTCGGCTTCGGTGTGTTCATGCGCTTCATAAAAAAGAAGAAGCTGCCGCGAAAGGCGTTCTTCGTGATTATCCCGGGGCTGGTGTTCTTCATCGGTATCTCGCTTGTGTCGCCCTTCAACAGCGACCGCTACGTCATGGCGAGCCTGCCGCTTATCTCGATGATGTTCACCTTCGCTTTTATCCGCGTTGTGGGCTTCCTGTTCAAAAACAAAAAAATCCGGCTTGCCGTGCCTGTCTGCGTGGTTCTCGCGAGCGTCATCGGCTTTGTGACCGTTCAGCCCTACTACCTCTACGGCAAGACAAACCTATATGAGCCAAAGACAAAGGACTGCGTTTTTGTCGGCACCGCTATGCTCGAGTGGAACAAGTGCATCGACAAGTTCATGCTCTACGACAACACAATGATATTGCAGACGACAGAGATGTCAAAGACCCTTGCTCAGGAGCTTGAGACCTTCGCGAACGACCGCGGAGTTATCACCAACGGTAAAATCACCGCCTTTGCGGACGCATACATGAACAACGGCGACGTGGACAGGAAGGAAGCCGATACTCTGGTCAACTTCTACGCCGACCCGCATCTCAAATCCGAAAACGAGGTCACGGTCTACATCTCGCGCCTCGCGGACAAGGACACCGTTATCAACGGCATTACCTCAAACACGGACTACAAGCATTACGACCTCATTCAGGAGGACTACAGCTTCGACGAATTCTATAACTGGTACGACTACTTTGTGGAAACAGAGTCGTACTGCAACGTTTACCGTTTCTATAAATAACAGCGAAAGGAGATAGTATATGGACAGAGCGGACAGAAAGAACGCTATCGGCTTTGCGCTTTCGGGCGGCGGCTTGCAGGGTATCGCCCACATCGGCGCGTTAAAGGCGCTCTATGAACTCGGGATACGCCCTCAGTTTGTGTCGGGCACCAGCTCGGGCGCGGCGATGGCGGCGATCTGCGCGATGGGAATGACCCCCGAGGAAATGCGGTACTTCGCGAAAAAGCACTGGAAAACCCTTGCCGAAATAGACAGCGGGCTGATTTTTAAGGCGCTCGCCACATTTATCATCAACAAGAAGGTCGACAAGGACGGTATCAAAGACGGACAGCTCATTGCTGACGTAATAAAGGAAGGAATGCTCCTCAAGGGCATACGCGGCTTCCGTGATTTGCCGATCAACCTCTCGATCTGCACCGTCGACACCCTTACCACTGACGAATGCATCTTCCTCACCGAGAACGAGCACCTGCAGAACGACCACATTCACTACCTCACAGACGTGCCGCTCGACGTTGCGGTGCGCGCGAGCATGTCCTTCCCCGCGATCTACACCACCTGCGACTACGGCAACTACAACTTCATCGACGGCGGTTCAAAGGACAACCTGCCCGTCAAGGTGCTCAAGGACATGGGCGTCGGCAGGGTTCTCGCGATAGGCTTCGACATCATGGCGTACGACCCCGACGCGGGTCTGGACGGTCTGATCAAGGTCATCTGGCGCGCCCTCGACGTTTACTCCATCGACGGCACCCGCAAGTCCCAGAAGCTCGCGGATCTGGCTATTGAAATCAAGAACGAGAACACCCAGCTCTTCGCGATCGACAGCGTTGACGAAACAATCCAGGAGGGCTATGACACAATAATGGCGCACAAGGACGAGATTCTCAGGATCTTCGGTCCCGACGCTCAATAAGGCAAAACAAAAGCGGAAAGGCTCAGACCTTTCCGCTTTGATTATTTATATGGTTTTATCAGAACTTGACCTTCTCGGCGATGTACGCATTGAGCTCGTCGATCTTTACTCTCTCCTGCTGCATCGTATCTCTGTCGCGGACGGTCACGCAGCCGTCCTCTACGCTGTCGAAGTCGTAGGTGACGCAGAACGGTGTGCCGATCTCGTCCTGACGGCGGTAACGCTTGCCGATAGAGCCGGCGTCGTCAAAGTCGACCATGAAGTCCTTGGCGAGCTGCTCTCTGACCGCGTCAGCCTTGTCGCTGAGCTTCTTTGAGAGCGGCAGAACCGCTGCCTTGAAGGGCGCGAGGTAGGGGTGGAAGCGCATTACAACGCGGCTGTCCTTCTCGTCAAGCTGCTCCTCGTCGTAAGCCTCCACAACGGTCGCGAGGAAAAGTCTCTCTACGCCGAGCGACGGCTCGATGACATAGGGAACATAGCGTGTGTTGTCGGTGGGATCGAAGTAATCGAGAGCCTGGCCGCTTTCCTTGATGTGCTGGTTGAGGTCGTAGTCGGTTCTGTCGGCGATACCCCACAGCTCGCCCCAGCCGAAGGGGAAGAGATACTCGAAGTCGGTCGTGCCCTTTGAGTAGAACGCGAGCTCCTTGGGATCGTGGTCGCGGAGTCTGAGGTTCTCCTCCTTGATGCCGAGAGCGTAGAGAAAGTCGCGGCAGTAGCTTCTCCAGTAGTCGAACCACTCGAGGTCGGTGCCGGGCTTGCAGAAGAACTCAAGCTCCATCTGCTCGAACTCGCGCACGCGGAAGATGAAGTTGCCGGGAGTGATCTCGTTGCGGAAGGACTTGCCTACCTGGCATACGCCGAAGGGAAGCTTCTTTCTGGTGGTGCGGGCTATGTTCGCGAAGTTGACGAAGATGCCCTGGGCGGTTTCGGGACGGAGGTACAGCTCGTTCTTGCTGTCCTCGGTAACGCCCTGGAAGGTCTTGAACATCAGGTTGAACTGACGGATCTCGGTGAAATTGTGCTTGCCGCAGTTGGGACAGGGGATCTGGTGCTCGTTGATGTAGTCGGTCATCTGCTCGTTGCTCCAGCCCGCGACGTTTGTGCCGTCGAAGTCCTCAATAAGGTCGTCGGCGCGGTGACGGGTCTTGCACTCCTTGCAGTCCATCTTGGGGTCGGAGAAGCCGCCAACGTGACCCGATGCGACCCATGTCTGCGGATTCATCAGGATCGCCGCGTCAAGACCGACGTTGTACTTGTTCTCCTGAACGAACTTCTTGAGCCACGCCGCCTTGATGTTGTTCTTGAGTGCCATACCCAGAGGGCCGTAGTCCCAGGTATTGGCAAGGCCGCCGTAAATCTCGGAGCCGGGATAGACAAAGCCTCTGCCCTTGCAGAGAGCTACGATTTTTTCCATCGTCTTTTTGGTGTTTTCCATTATTTATAGCCTCTTTTCATTTATAAGCATATGTACCTCTAAATTTTACAGAATATGGAGTGGTTTGTCAAGTGGGAGTTTTATTTTCTCCGCATGAGGAGCGGCGTTTTGAAATATGATGAAATCTTTTTCACTTCCGTTTCACAAGAAATTAAAATTTCGTCATATTTTTCATGAAAAACCCTTGTAAAATTGATTAAATTAAGCTATAATGTAGTTACTCAAAATATGAGTTAATTTAAAAGGAGGAAAAACACAATGAAAAAGTCCATCAAGCTGGTTAGCGTCGCTCTTGCGTCGTTAATGGCAGCATCTGCTTTTTCGATTACCGCGAGCGCTCTTCCGAGACCGACAAAGGAAGAGTGTGAGGCTGTCGGCGAGCAGAAGATTTACTTCGAGTTCCCCGACGGCACTTGGGGCGACTGGAGCAATCTGAAGATCAACAAGCTCAACAACACACTGCCTGTTTATTGCAACCCCTATGCAGTATACGGCAATGAAAAAGAGTTCTTTGATCCCGGCTGGGAAACCAAGCCCGGTGTGTGCACCTATACAGGTGAAGGCAAGACCGTTTACTATGACATCAACAGCGAGATGTCCATCAACCACTACTCAGAGGTTGACGACAAGGGCAAGAAGGTAAAGCTCTACTACTACCGCTACATGGAGACCGAGCCCGGTAAGGATTACGGCGTACTCTTCTCCACCACAGCTAACGGCGGCTTCCAGACCGCTGACGTCAACATGACTGCTGACTGCCTCGGCGACACAGTCGTACTTGACGATCCCATCTCGACCAGAGAGAACGCTGCGAACTCCGCTAAGAGCGACTACTTTGCTCACTGGAAGAACCACAGCGATCTCGTAACAAAGGCTAACGTCCTCTCCACAGGTAAGTTTGTTGACGGCCAGTTCCCGCAGAACCAGCCCAAGGCTCAGATGCTCTCCAACGCTCTCAAGGAGTATCTGACCAACTTCATCAACGTTGGTTACTTCCAGCTTGAGAGCAACCAGAAGATCATGGAGAAGCTCGGCGTTACTCCTCAGGAAGTTTACGACCAGTACATGAAGGACAACGCTGACATCATCAACGGCGGCACAGTTGAGCCGGCTAACCCCGACAAGACCGACGTTGACAACGGCTGCCCCGTTGACTTTATCCGCTATGACAAGGTAAAGCTCAATATGGACATTGAGCACAAGAAGCTCGCTTCTCCCAAGGAAGTCCGCAAGGTTCTCGGTCTCCCCGAAGAGGAGCCCACAACCGCAGCTCCCACTACCGAAGAGCCCACCGAGGCTCCCACCACTGAGGCTCCCACCACTGAGGCTCCCACCACTGAGGCTCCCACCACTGAGGCTCCCACCACTGAGGCTCCCACAACCGTAGCTCCTACAACAGAAGCTCCCACCACCGAGGCTCCCACCACTGAGGCTCCCACAACCGAGCCCAAGCCCGCTGAGGACGTATTCGTACTCGCAGGTTCCTCCAACTTCGTTTCCACAGGCTGGAGCCCCGATCCCGATTCTTACAAAATGACCAAGGGTGACGACGGCGTTTACTCTGTCGTTGTTCCCGAAGTAGCTGCCGAGGAAGGCGCTCTTTATCAGGTTAAGGTTGTTCAGTTCGTAGGCGGCGACCCCGCTAACGCTGTATGGCACGGCATGGACAACACCGACCTCAACTATGACTTCATGCTTTCACAGGATTGCGATGTAACCGTTACCTACAATCCCGCGACAGGTGAGATCAACGTAACCGGCGACGGCGTTGTTCCGCCCGTATACAACATCAGCAAGATCACTGCAGTCGGCGCAGGCCAGGGCAACTTCCTCAACGGTATCGTTTGGGATCCCGACGCTGCTGACAACCAGATGACCGAGGTTAAGCCCGGCGTATATGAGATCACCTTCGAGGATTGCGACACCAACACAGATTATCAGTTCAAGTTCGCTGCTAACGGCGGCTGGGATATGAACTGGGGTCTTGTTAAGGAGACCGAGGCTAAGCTCAACGAGCCCAACCCCGCTCAGTACAATTCCGACAACATTCTCTTCAACGTTGAGTCCGAGGAAGACACAGTTAACGTAACCATTCAGCTCGATATCTCCAACTGGGATACCGTTAAGAAGGGCGGCGCTACCTACACTATCTTCATCAACAGAGAGACTCCCGTACTCTGGGGCGATGTTGACGGCGACGGCGTGATCACAACTAACGATGCTACCTATGTACAGAAGTACAGCATCGATCTTCCCACCACAGATAACTTCAACGCGGCTGTTGCAGATGTAAACGCTGACGGCAGAATCTCTGTTCTCGACACTACCTGCATCCAGAAGTTTGTTGCTGAGTTCAAGAACGGCACCGGCAGAACCGGTCAGCCCGTAGTTTTTGAATAATAATTTCAGCAAAACATTTTAACAAATCTGCCTCCCGAGCGATCGGGAGGCTTTTTTGCGCCTGCGTAAAAGAAAGGCGGTTTGCATTTGTGATTGCAAACCGCTTTCTATTGTGATATAATCAAAAGACAGGAAAGAAAAGGGGAGTGGAAGATGATTATTCACGATATTTCGCGCGACGCGCTGACGACGCCCGTCTATGAGGGCGATCCCGAGCCGCAGGTCGAGCAGCTCAGCAGCCTTGAGAATCTTGACGACTGCAACCTGAGCTGTATCCGCATGACGACTCATACGGGCACCCACATCGACGCTCCGCTCCATTTCAGCGAGGACGGACAGTCGATCGACATGCTCCGTCTCAATACATTTTACGGCAAGTGCACCGTCATCAGCGTCGAAGGTATCCTCACTGGCGCGGATATGGAGCGCCTTTTGCCGTACTGCAAGCGCAGAGTGCTTTTCCGCGGCTGCGGCAAGACGTTTCTGTCCTACTCCGCCGCGATAGTCCTCGCCGACAGCAAGGTTGTGCTCGTCGGCACCGACGCGGATTCCATAGCGCCGTCCTTTGACGAGGCGAACACACACCGCACCCTCGCGCGCGCAGGTATCGCTATACTCGAGAACCTCAACCTCGACGCGATAAAGCCCGGTGAGTACGACCTCTGCGCCTTCCCGATAAAGCTCGGCGGACTTGAGGCGGCTCCGTGCCGCGCGATCCTGTTCGAGATGGAGAAAGGACTGAACTGATGATAAAGCTGGCTGTCTTTGACCTCGACGGAACCCTGGTCGATTCGCTCACAGACCTCGCGCTCAGCGTCAACAAGGGTCTGAAAAAGGCGGGTCTGCCCGAGCACCCGATCGAGAAATACAATAAGTTTGTCGGCAACGGCAGAGAGATGCTAATCCGCCGCGCGATCGGCGAGGGCTGCACCGAAGAGCTGTTCGACTCTGTGATCGGCACCTTCGACAGAGAGTACCGCCTGCACTGCAACGACAACACCGCCGCCTATGACGGCTGCGCCGAAATGCTCGAAAGGCTCGCTTCCGGTGGCATTTACACAGCCGTCCTCTCAAACAAGCCCGACGAGTTCGTTGCTCAGATACTGCAAAGGCTCTATCCCGGCCACACCTTTCTCGAGGCATGGGGTCAGAAGCCGCAGTACAAATGCAAGCCCGACCCCGAGGCGCTTCACGCCATGCTCGCTCTCCACGGCATTTCGCCCGACGAGTGCGTATACGTTGGCGACAGTGATGTTGACGTTTTCACCGCGCAAAACAGCGGCGTAAAAATGGCGGGTGTATCCTGGGGCTTCCGCGGACGCGAGGAGTTGCTCAATGCAGGCGCGCCGTTTGTAGCCGACACCGCTGACGAATTAGCGGAGTACATTCTCAGCCTATGAACAAGATAAATTACCAGAAGGAGCTCGACCGCATTATTGAGCGCAATCAAAGGGACGGCGTTACGCCGAGGCTGCTGTTGCATGTCTGCTGCGCGCCGTGCTCGAGCTACTGCCTCGAGTACCTATCGGAGTACTTCGACATCACGGTCTACTACTACAATCCGAATATTTCGCCCGAATCGGAGTACCGCTTCCGCCTGAGCGAGGAGGAGCGTTACATCTCGCTGCGCGACTTCAAAAATCCCGTAAGCATCACCGACAGCGTCTACGACCCGAGGGAGTTCCTCGACGCGGTTCGCGGTCTTGAACGCGAGCCCGAGGGCGGCAAACGCTGCGAAAAGTGCTTCCGCCTGCGCCTTGAGGCTTCCGCTAAAAAGGCGAAGGAGCTGGGCATGGACTGCTTAACGACCACGCTCACGATCAGTCCGCTGAAGAACGCCGCCCTGCTCAATGAGATAGGCTTTGAGCTGGGCGAAAAATACGGCGTAATGTGGCTGCCGTCGGACTTCAAGAAGCGCGAGGGCTACAAGCGCTCGATCGTGCTTTCGCGGGAATATGACCTTTACCGCCAGAATTACTGCGGGTGTGCGTTCTCAAAAATCAACAGGGAATAAACTCAGGCTTGAAGGGCTGACGCCTTTCAGGCCTTTTGTTTTGCCAATATGCCCCTATATATAGATTATATTTCGACATAATTGCGGATTTGTACACAAGATATGGTATATAAAAATTCCAATATTGTAACTTGACTTGTAATAATTATTGGGACGTGGTGTGCGGATATTGCAGTTTATTCCTTTTAGAAATCGCCGAAAACCGCTTGGGCAAGCCGTTTCCCGACTGTGTTAAAAACTTGACACAGAGTTACAGACACCGCAAGATAATGGGTATAATTCTTTTTTAGAATACAAGATGTTGTGTTTTTTCTTTGTCAACCCCTTGCTTTTTCCCAAATATTGATGTATAATTAATCCTGCACGCTAATGATACGTATTTGATCACTCAGGATAGATTTGAAATTAACAGAAAGAAGAGGAAGGGTAATTCATGAAAATTATCAAGCGTAACGGCTCCGAAGAGACGTTCAACATCGAAAAAATCATCAACGCCATTCGCAAGGCGAACAATTCCGCCGACAGTCCGTTCCTCACCGAGGAGCAGATCACCGACATAGCAGACTACGTGGAGTACAAGTGCAACAAGATCAAGCGCGCGGTTTCCGTTGAGGAGATCCAGGACATGGTTGAGGATCAGCTCATGGCCAAGGGCGCGTTTGAGCTCGCAAGGCGCTATGTCCGCTACCGCTACAACCGTTCGCTCGTCCGCAAGGCGAACACCACCGACAACCGCATTCTCTCGCTGATCGAGTGCAACAACGAGGAGGTTAAGCAGGAGAATTCCAACAAGAACCCCACCGTCAACAGCGTTCAGCGTGACTATATGGCAGGCGAGGTCAGCCGCGACCTGACCCGCAGAATGCTTCTCTCTCCCGACATTGTCGAGGCTGATAAGCAGGGTCTGATCCACTTCCACGACTCCGACTACTTCGCTCAGCATATGCACAACTGCGACCTCGTGAACCTCGAGGATATGCTCCAGAACGGCACCGTTATCAGCGACACCCTCATCGAGAAACCCCACAGCTTCTCCACCGCCTGCAACATCGCTACTCAGATCATCGCCCAGGTCGCAAGCAACCAGTACGGCGGACAGAGCATCAGCCTCACCCACCTCGCTCCCTTTGTTCAGATTTCGAGAGAGAAGATCCGCAAGGAAACCCTCGCCGAGATCGAGGAGATGGGCGTTGAGATCAGCGAGGAAAAGATTCACCAGATCGTCGAGGAAAGACTCCGCAAGGAGGTCAACCGCGGCGTTCAGACTATTCAGTATCAGGTTGTGACCCTGCTCACCACAAACGGCCAGGCTCCGTTTGTCACCGTATATATGTACCTCAACGAGGCTGAGAACGAGCAGCAGAAGGCCGATCTCGCGCTCATCATCGAGGAGACCCTCAAGCAACGTTATCAGGGCGTAAAGAACGAGGCGGGCGTTTGGATCACTCCCGCGTTCCCCAAGCTCATTTACGTTCTCGAGGAGGACAATGTGACCGAGGGCAGCAAGTACTGGTACCTCACCGAGCTCGCCGCCAAGTGCACCGCAAAGCGCATGGTTCCCGACTACATCTCCGAGAAGGTCATGCTCGAGCTCAAGGGCGACGTTTACACCTGCATGGGCTGCCGTTCGTTCCTCACTCCCGACCGCTTCACTGACGCGGGCGTCGGCAATATCGCCAACGCGGGTAACTACGTCGAGGGCAAGCACAAGTACTATGGCCGTTTCAACCAGGGCGTTGTCACCGTTAACCTCGTCGATATCGGACTCAGCGCGAACCGCGATATGGATAAGTTCTGGAAGATCTTTGACGAGCGTATGGATCTCTGCCACAGAGCGCTCAAGGCCCGTCACGAAAGACTCAAGGGCACCCTTTCCGACGCGGCTCCTATCCTCTGGCAGTACGGCGCTCTCGCCCGTCTTAAGAAGGGCGAGACCATCGACAAGCTGCTCTACGGCGGTTACTCTACGATCTCTCTCGGCTACGCGGGACTTTGGGAGTGCGTTTACTCCCTCATCGGCAAGAAGCTCACCGAGGAAGAGGGCAAGGAGCTCGGCCTTGAGATCATGAAGGCTCTCAACGCCGCCTGCGCGAAGTGGAAGGCTGAGGAGAACATCGACTACAGCATTTACGGCACGCCGCTCGAGAGCACGACCTACAAGTTCGCCAAGTGCCTCCAGAAGCGCTTCGGCATCATCAAGGGCGTGACCGACCGCAACTATATCACCAACAGCTACCATGTCCACGTAACCGAGGACATCAACGCGTTCGACAAGCTCAAGCTCGAATCCGAGTTCCAGGCGCTTTCACCCGGCGGCGCAATCAGCTACGTCGAGGTTCCCAACATGCAGGACAACATTCCCGCCGTGCTCCAGGTAATGAAGTTCATCTACGAGAATATCATGTACGCCGAGCTCAACACAAAGAGCGACTACTGCCAGGTTTGCGGCTACGACGGCGAGATTGCGATCGTGGAAGAGGACGGCAAGCTGCTCTGGGAGTGCCCGAACTGCCATAACCGCGACCAGGATAAAATGAACGTCGCGCGCCGTACCTGCGGCTACATCGGCACACAGTTCTGGAACCAGGGCAGAACCCAGGAGATCCAGGAGAGAGTGCTCCACCTGTAATGCCATGAACTACGGAGAAATAAAGAATTTTGACATCGCGAACGGCGAAGGCGTGCGCGTCTCGCTGTTTGTGTCGGGCTGTACCCACCACTGCAAAAACTGCTTCAACAAGGAAACGTGGGATTTCAACTACGGCAAGCCCTTCACCGAAGAAACCGAGGAGCTGCTGCTGCGCGAGCTTGAACCTGACTACATCGACGGGCTTTCTCTGCTCGGCGGCGAACCCTTTGAGCCTCAGAACCAGGCGGTGCTGCTGCCGTTTCTCAGGCGCGTGAAGGAGCGTTATCCCAAAAAGAAGATCTGGTGCTACACGGGCTACCTCTACGACAGGGATTTGCTCGGCGAAAGCCGCGCGCGCTGCGAGTACACCGACGAAATGCTCGGTCTGATCGACATTATGGTTGACGGCGAGTTTGTACAGGAGCTGTACAGTATTTCGCTGCAGTTCCGCGGCTCGTCAAATCAGCGGATAATCGACGTGCCCAAGTCGCTGCAAGCGGGAGAGGTTGTACCATATCAGCCCAAAAGCGGAAGAATATAGAAAAAACAGGGACAGCCGCCCGGCTGTCCCTGTTTTAGTTTGTTACATATTTTTTGTTGCCGCGTTTCTCGCGAACGCCTCGCAGAGCGAAACGAAAACGATGAACAACGGAGTTGAGATCGGCAGCGCGATATTGACCGTAGCCTGTGCGAGATATGCTACTGCCGCCGCCGCGCAGCAGAGTACCGCGGGGTTATTCTTCGCCGACCTGAAGCCGCGCACAAGCGCGCCGCCGACGAACGCGAGATACGAACCCAGACCCGCGATTCCGATTGTGATAAGGTAGTTAATGTACTCGTTGTGAGCCGCGTCTGTCGAGCTGTTGCC
>JAEEGI010016161.1_pt1 | contig 15435 bp, 9 predicted proteins | sample 8958751 | NCBI WGS metagenome assembly JAEEGI01 (sample SAMN16246545, study PRJNA631951) | gut metagenome | biome: gut microbiome; feature: rumen; material: KS-attached | host: Bos | place: Iran: Karaj | collected 2018-10
GCTACCTCCCGGTCGCGTGCGTGCTCACCATCCCGGCCGCGGGCAGCGAGATGAGCGAATCCAGCGTCATCACGAACGAGGACGGCGACGTGAAGCTGGGCTATTCCAACCAGCTGAGCCGGCCCCGGTTCGCCATCATGAACCCGGTCCGCACCTTCACCCTGCCCCCGTACCAGACGGCGGCCGGCGTGACGGACATGATCATGCACACGATGGAGCGCTACTTCTCGCCGGAAGACGACATGGACCTGACCGACGCGATCGCGGAGGCCCTGATGAAGTCCATGATGGAGAACGTGTTCAAGGTCCTCGCAGACCCGGAGGACTATCGCGCCCGCGCCCAGATCATGTGGGGCGGCAGCCTCGCGCACAATGACCTCACCGGCTGCGGCATGAGCGGCGACTGGGCCACCCACCAGCTGGAGCACGAGCTCAGCGGCATGTTCGACGTCACGCACGGCGCCGGCCTCGCGGCCATGTGGCCGAGCTGGGCGCGCTACGTGTACAAGAAGAACGTGAGCCGCTTCGTCCGCTTCGCCGTGAACGTACTGGGCGTGCCCCAGGACTTCACCGATCCGGAAGGGACGGCCCTCAAGGGCATTGAGGCCATGGAACGCTTCTACCACGCCATCGGCATGCCCGTCAACATCCACGAGCTCATCGGCAAGGAAATCACCGACGAGGAGATCCGGGAGATGGTCCGCAAGTGCAGCCGGGGCGGGAAAATAACCCAGGGCGGTTTCATGGTCCTGGACCAGAAGGATATGGAAGCCATCTACAAGATGGCCCGGTAAAGACAGGATTCCCATGACGCTGAAACGCTTCTTCCTGACCCTGGTCGCGCTGGTCGCGGCCACGGGTCTCCTTGCGCAGGCGCGCATCGACAATTACCCCCTGCCGCAGCAACCGGACACGCTCCGGATCCTCGCCGTGGGCAACAGTTTTTCCGACGACGGAACCGAATACCTCCCCGGCCTGCTCGAGGCGGCCGGCATCCACAACGTCATCGTCGCGCGCCTGTACATCGGCGGCTGCACCCTGGAAAGGCACTGTAAGGAATATGCCGAGGGGACGGCGAACTACATCTACTACAAGTCCACGAAGAACGAGTGGGTGACCGTCAGCCGGAACGCGACGATCCTGGACGGCCTGAAGGACGAGCCCTGGGACATCATCACGATCCAGCAGGCGTCGGACGACTCCGGCCTCTATGAGACCTACGAGCAGGGCATCCCGAAGCTCGTTTCCATCATCCGGAAGGAAGCGCCCAATCCCAAGGCCGCCATCGTCTGGCACATGACCTGGGCCTATGCCACCAATTCCGACCACCGGGCTTTCCCCCGCTACGGGCGGAACCAGATGCAGATGTACGAGGCCATCAAGGACTGCGTGGACCGCGCCTCGAAGCAGTTCAACATTCCTGTGGTCATCCCCTCCGGCGAAGCCGTGCAGCTCGCCCGCGGCACGAGGCTGAACAACCATGACCAGGTGCCCGCCACCTCGAAAGTGTATGAGCTCACACGCGACGGCTACCACCTCACGCGCCAGCACGGCCGCTACATCGCGGCCTGCACCTGGTTCGAGACGCTGATCAAGCCCGTCCTGGGCAAGTCCGTGCTGGGCAACGGGTACCGGCTCCTGGACACTGAATATTCCATCCCGGCGAAAGACGCCCGGCTGTGCCAGAAATGCGCGGTGAAAGCCGTGAAAGCGTATCGGCCGTAAGCGGATTCCCTAAAAGTCGTATCCGAACGAGAAATAACCTCCGAAGTGGGTCCGTTCGCTCCAGGCCAGGCCAAAAGCATAGTCTACCGTCGGTTCCCGGAACAGGACGGCGAAAGATTCGGTAGGAAGCATCCATCAGTTGGGATTTGGCCCTGCGGGCCACATCCCTGCCCCTGCGGGGGGCCAATGTACGAGCATAGAACGGACGACGGTGGTCCAAAAGCCTGGAAAAAGCACCGACGCTGAATCGAGGCACCTTCGGAGCGAAGCGACGCAGGGGGTTTGGGGGGGTAGCCCCCCAATGCATGAAATGCCATAATCGCAAAACGGCAGCCGTGCGGCTGCCGTTTTGTGATTCCGTTGGGATTCGAACCCAAGACCCACAGCTTAGAAGGCTGTTGCTCTATCCAGCTGAGCTACGGAACCGTCCTCCCTTGAAAGGGAGTGCAAAGGTAAGCAATTTTTCCGAATATCCTACTGGACGAAGCTGCCAAAGTAGCCGGGGAAGAGGACGGTGGTGATCAGGTAGCCGACGATGGTGGAGACGACTACGCTGATCATGCCCGGCATCATGAAGCTGTGGTTCAGGAGGTATTTGCCGATGACGGTCGTTCCGGACCGGTCGAAGTTCACCGTGGCGATATCGGACGGGTAGTTCGGGATGAAGAAGTAGCCGTACACGCTCGGGAGGACGCCCAGGAGGACGGGACCGGCGATGCCCAGCTGGTAGGCCAGCGGGAGGAAGGCGACGACCACGGCGCCCTGGCTGTTGATGAGCACGGAGACGAGGAAGAAGACGAGGGCGATGGACCACGGGTAGTTCGTGACCAGGCCGGTGAGCATGGCCTTCATCTCGTCCATGTAGTTGCCGAAGTAGGTGTCCGCCATCCAGGCGATGCCGTAGATGGCGACCACCGCGACCATGCCGGACTGCCAGACGGCGCCGGCGACGGCCTTCTTCGGGGAGGCCTTGCAGAAGATGATGTTGCAGGCGGCGGCCACGAGCATGATGATCTGGATGCAGATGTTCATCTTCGGGATGGCGATCGCCTCGGCCACGGTCTTGCCGTCGGCCGTGTGGAGCATCTGGCAGAACGCGAAGCCCACGATCACGAGCAGGGAGCCCAGGAACACGAACACGGACGCCTTGGCGGACTTGGTGATGACCTTGTCCAGGGTGGTGGCGGAGCTGCCGTACATGTAGGCGTACTGCTCGGGATCGGCCTTGCGCTTCTGGAATTCAGGGTCGACGTCGAGGTCCTTGCCGCGCTTGAAGGAGGCGAGGGAGGCGCACATCAGGCCGATGAGGCAGGCCGGGATGGTGACCATCAGGACCTGCGGGATCGAGACCATGTAGCCATTCGCGTTGGAGATGGTGACGAAGGCGACGACGGCGGCGGCGATCGGCGAGCAGGTGATACCCACCTGCGAGGCGACGGAAGCCACGCCGCAGGGGCGCTCGGGCCGGATGTTCTTCTTCAGGGCGATGTCGCAGATGATGGGCATGATCGTATAGACCACATGGCCCGTGCCCACGAGGACGGTCAGGAAGAAGGTCACGAGCGGGCCCAGGAAGGTGATGTGGTCCGGATGCTTGCGGAGCATCCGTTCCGCGATCTGGATCATCCAGTCCATACCGCCCGACGCCTGGAGGGTGCCGGCGCAGGTGACGGCCGCGATGATGATGTAGATGACGTCCGTCGGCGGAGTTCCGGGCTTGAGCCCGAAGCCGAACACGAGGATGGCCAGGCCGATGCCGGAGATGGCGCCGAGGGCCAGGGAACCGTAGCGGGAACCCACGTAGAGCGCTGCGAGAACGATCAGCAGCTCGACAATCATGACAAAGCTCATATCTTAGTGTTAGGTTTAAAAATCATACAGGTTCAGGCCCGTCTCCTCGTCGAAGCGGCGGCCGGCCTCGCAGGCGAAGCGCTCCACGACGAGCTCGCAGGCCCCGTTCACGCGGGCGGTGAGCATGTGGCCGCCGACGCAGGTGTAGTCCCGCCGGCTGGCGGTGATGTGCAGGTGCAGGTACACGTTCCCGTCCTTCCGGGAGATGTTGCCGGTCAGGTTCGTGATCTCCATCTGCTCGGAGAAGGTCTTGTCCACATATTGCTTCGTGGCGGGGTCCAGGAAACGGAAAGTCGCCTCGCAGATGGCGCCGATGCCATAGACGGCGCCGCAGCGGATGTCCAGCTCCCGGCAGAAGGCGGCGAGCGCCGCCGAGATCTCCACGTGGTTATCGAGGCTCAGGACATATTTGTCTCCGGAAATGCGGTATTGGTACATAGTCCGTGTCATTAATCCCGATAAAGATACGAAAAAATTCCGTTTCCCGGCACCGAATGTGTATATTTGCAGGCGATAATGAAAAAGACGATCCTCTTCCTCGCGGCCCTCGCGGCCGCCCTCACCCTCTCCGCGCAGGAGATCCGGACCAACTACCGGTCCGAAGGGATGACCCATATTTCCACGGAAGCTGAATCCTGCCAGGACTTCACCACCCGCGTCGAGCGCGTCGGATTCCCCGACGGATCCTCCATGTACCAGCTCTTCATCGACCTCCGCCAGAAGACCGGCTTCACGGCCCCGAAGGGCGTGAAGATGACCGCCACCCTCCCCGGCGGCTCCGTCGTCCGGGCCGACCAGATCGGCCGGGAGAGCGCGACGAAAACCCGCCAGGAGGACGGCCTGTACCTGAACCGGCTCCGCTACGCGCTGGAACCGGCCGATTTTGAGAAACTCACCCGCGGCGTCTCCGACCTCGAGCTCGTAACCGGCTGGGACCCGGACAATTACCTCCGGTACCACTTCAAGGACGACGCCTTCGCCGCCCTCCTGAAGCGGCACGGCGCCGCCATCGAGAAGGCCGCGGAAACCACCATCGACCTGACCGCCGAAGCCGCCGGCCGCGTGGACCTCACCGGCAGCGTGATGACCGCCGCGACTCCCCTCGTCGCCGATGGGCAGGACCTCAAGTACAACCTCATCCTGAACCACCTCTACTACAAGAATTCCGCGAAGGAGGACATCGACCTGGCCTTCCAGCTGGGCACTGAGAAGCAGTACCGCATCGAACCGGACGCCCCGGTCACCTTCGTCCTCGGGGACGGCGCCGAGATCACCCTCCCCCAGACCCGCGACGAGGTCAATTTCATCTACGTCTACCCTTCCCTCTCCCAGCTCCGCGCCCTCGCGTACGGCAGCGTCAAGTCCCTCCGGATCCAAACGGAGGATGGCACCCTGACGGATGCCATCCTCGACGATTCGTTCTCGAAAGCGCTCAACCAGCAGTATCAGCTGCTGATGTCGCTCTCCGCTAGATAATCCGGTCCTTGTACTTGGCGTACAGTTCCGCCGCCACGGCCTTGGCGTCGCCCACGGGCTGCGCCGGGAAGGTGTGCAGGCACTCGTCCCACCACTGCTTCTCGAAGGTCGTCACGTCGTCGCTGAAGGCGTTGTAATCGTCCTCGTCAAAACTTCCGTCCAAGTCCAGGGCGGCGTCCACCGCCGCGAAGAACTTCTCCCAGCGGACCTGGTAGAAGGTGCCGGTGAGGCCGTTCCAGGTGCGGGAGGCATAGTCGTTCAGAAGCATGTCCTTGTCGCTCCAGGTGGTGATGAGGTTGCGGGCGTTCCGCTCGAAGTAAGCCTTCTCCGCATCGTCCATGCCCCAGCTGCGGGCGTCGGAAATCCATTTGCCCACCAGGAAATAGCTGTGCGTGCCAATGACTTTGTCGATGTCGCCGATAATCTCGAGCATTTCCGTGGAGACGGTCTTCATCGCCCCGCGGTCCTGCTCCGCCACGGCGGCCTCGTACTGCTTCTTGAGCGCGTCGAACCGGTTCGCCAGCAGCTGCCGCGTGAGGTTCGCCAGGTCGAACGCATAGGCGCTGTTCTTCCCGTCCACCTCCAGCAGCAGGCCCAGGGCCTCGCACAGATGCTTGTTGTCATACCGCAGGCGCGCGTTGCCGTAATAGGTCCGGGTCCGGCCGATGGCGGGCCGCTGGTTCACGAACGACGCCTGTCCCGGGGTGCTGGAATCGACATAAACGCTGTCGATGAGGATCTTCCAGGCCTCGCGGGCCTTCGGGTCCCCGAAGCCGACGCGCTGGTCGGCGAGTCCCTCGGTCCAGGCCGCCACATCCTTATGCTGCGGCAGCGTCCAGGCCTTCTCGAAGATGTACTCATAGACATACGGGTTGCAGTCGAAACCCTCCAGGGTGGCGCCCACGCCGCTCATGTTGGGACCTCCGTTCACGAGGGCGTTCTCGATCTTCTCGTTCAGGTCGTTGAACTTGCCCACGAGGGCGGTGTTGCCGCCGAAGTTCCCCAGGTAGCACCAGATATAGGGCACGCCGTAGAAGCTGTCCGTCCTTTTCCATACCTCCTGCCGGTCGCAGAAGTAGTCCAGGAGGAGCTGGCGCTCCTTCGGGAAGGAGGTCAGGTAGGCCTCCACGCGGTCCTCGGTCCAGTATTTCCGCTCGTTGTAGAAGAGCCAGCCCATCTGCAGCCAGGTGGCGTCCGGATCGGCCTTCTCCAGGGACTCGTACACCTGCCGGCTGACGCGGCCCAGGTACTCGGGCTCCCAGCTGGGCGGGGTGAGTTCGTTGAAGATGTCGATGCCGTAGACATGGTCCGTCCCGTAGATCTCGGTCTCCTTCTCGACGAACTTCTTCTGGATCTCCGTGAACAGGTCGCTCATCGGGTCCAGGAAGGTGCAGGCGTACTCCGGCTGGTAGCCGGACCAGTCCTCGTTCTTGGTGACGGGGGCGTCCGGATACAGGCGGGTCAGCTCGCGCGGCACGTGGCCGGAGAAGGCCGGCAGGACGGGCTTCATGTTCAGCTCGCGCTCCCGGGCCGTGATCTGCTTCTGGAGTTCCAGCTGGCCGTCCAGCCAGCTGTGGGGCAGCGGGCCGAACCAGCGGTCGATGTTCTGCATCCGGTGCCACGGCAGGTGCGCCGGGCCGGTGAAGTAGTTCCGCACCTCCTCGTCGGTGAGGCCCATCTCGGTCCAGATCTGGTACCAGATGGACTCCTGGCCGGTGATGGCGAGCGGCAGGTTGATGCCCTGGAGGGCCATCCAGTCGATGAAATGCTCCCAGTCGGCCCACTGCCACCAGGGCATCGTGTACCCGTAGGTGCAGTAGTTCAGGAAGAAACGGTTCTCGACGCGGGCCGACGCCTCCACGGGCTCCGGAACGGCCGGAAGTTTCTTGGGCAGGACGAACGTGTCACCCAGCAGCCAGCCGTACTCCACGTGGCAGTAGTACTTGAGATAGTGGTTCAGGCCCACGGCCATCGAATTCGCGTCATTGCCGATGACGGCGAGCTTCCCGCCGCGCTGCTCCAGCCGGAAGAAGTCGCCCTCCCCTTCCGCCTTCTCGAAGACGAAATGGCGGGCCTGCTGCGGCCCCACGACGCGTGCGGCCAGGGCCTTCGCAGCCTCCACCTCCGGGTCCGCCGGACCCTTCGGAGCGCAGGCAGCCGCCGTCAGGACGACGGCGGCCGCGAGCAGCAATCGATTCATCCGGTCCATCCGCTACTCCAGATAGAAGATATCCGGATGACCCGACGACCCGTAGGCCACCGTACCGTCCGCCGGACTGCAAGCCGCGGAGTCGGACAGGTAGAAAGCCTTCTTGGCCGGATCATAGTGAGGCTGGGCATACTCGTGGGAGGCATACACGTTGTCGATGTAGGCCATCCACTCGGCGCTTCCCTCCTTGTAACCGGGGCCGCCGAACTTGCAGGCGATGGCGCCCTGGTCAGCGATGCACCAGTCTTCGCAGCCCATGAACTGGAACGGGACGTACACCTTGTTGGTCTTGGTGTTCCAGAAGAACACATAGTCCTGGACCGGATAGCCCGCGCCCGAATCGTGGCCCCAGCACTCCGGCAGGTAGCACTGGTACACGTTCTCCGCGTACTCGCGGACGAACATCGTCTTGTCCTCCTGCTCGCCCCACCAGTCTTCATAGATGGTGCCGGCGCCGTACTCGAAGTAGGATGTCGGGTACTCGATGATCACGTGGACCTTCTGATAGCCATAAATGGACTTGAAATCGGAAATGGTGATGTCCAGTTCATAGGTCTCGTTGAAGGTCAGGGACTTGGGGTCGTAGGTCAGTTCCATCTCCCCGATGCGGTTGCCGTTTTCGATCGTGACCGAGGGCGGGACGGTGAACAGGCTGGAACCCGTGGAACTCACGTTCACGACCGCTTCAGCCGCCTTTGCCAGCCGGGCGACCGGCACGATGATGGTCGGATTGGAAGTCAGGTTGTAGGCCAGCTGCTGTTCGATGAAGAAGCAGTCGTCACTGACGGCCTCGTTCCCGCCGGCGCCGTTGCCCTTCTGGCAGGCGCTCATTCCGAAAAGGGTGGCGCAGGCCAGGATGCTCAGAAGTATTCTGTTGATTTTCATGACTTTCAGGCTTTAAAAGTTAGAACTTCAGCGTGGAAAGATCCAGCGGGTCGCCATAGTGGCTCTGCGCAATCGTGAGATCCGTCCAGGTCTGGTACAGGGAATACGCGTTGATCGGCGTGTTGTAGTCCAGCAGCGCCTGGTTGGCGTTCATTTCCGCCTGCGGGAAGCCCGGCGTCCAGCCCGGGAACACGCCGTCGCAGTTGATGAGCTGCTGCACGCGGGTCACGGACGTGCCGTAGTAGGCGCGGTAGAGACCTCTCTCGAGGCGCTTGTCGTCGAAGTAGTTGACACCTTCGCCCCAGAACTCGATGTCCTTCTGGAAGATCAGCTCTTCCAGGACATCGGCCTCGGAGGACTTGTCGCAGGTGTACGAACTGTTGCGGGTGCGGACGATGGACTCGAGTTCGCTCTTCGCGGCACCGACGCCCTTCGTGTGGAGCGCGGCTTCGGCCTTGATGAAGTACATCTCTTCCACGCGCATCATCGGGAAGTCGATGGCGCCGCCCACGTTGATGTCGAAGCAGGCGCCGTTGTGCGGACGGAACTTGAGGTTCAGGTACAGCCAAGGCCACCCGAGGAAGCCGTTCGCCACGCTGGCCTGCTTGCGGATCCAGGAGGCGGAGCTGTTCAGCCCGTACTTGTAGCCGTCGTTCAGGCGGCCGGTGTAGTCGTCGGACCAGCTGTCCTGCTCGTTGGAGGTGTTGTCGCCGGTCAGGCTCCACTTGTTGTTGATGAACTTGCCGGAAGCGTCCCGTTCGATGAGATATTCGCCGCCGGCGCGCTGGTTCGTGGACTCGTAGAAGAAGTTCGGGGACAGCCAGGACTTCTTGCGCCAGTCGTTGTCGGACAGCCGCTCATACCAGTGGCGGGCCAGGCCGCGGCCCACGCGCCAGCCGTACACGATGTAGTTGGTCTCCGTGCCGAACGTGTTGGCCGGGTTCCAGTCGGTGGTGATGGCGGCCGCGTTGTTCTCGGACACGTTGTAGGCCAGCATCCAGGAGTTCTGGGAGTTGCGGTTGTTGAAGCCGTTCACCGGATCCATCCACTGATCCTCGGTCAGCGGCGTGCAGCCGGAAGTCTCGATGGCCTTCTGCGCGTAGGCATAGCACTTGTTCCACAGGTCGGCCTCGTCCGTGTACTTGGCGGCCAGCTTCTTCGCGCGGGTCGCGAGGTTCAGGTAGGCGCGGGCGTACAGGCCGTAGACGACGCCCAGGTCGGGCTGGATCTTGTCGGTGCGGACGAAGTCCTTGAGGAGTTCCTCGGCCTTCGCCAGGTCGGCGAGGATCAGGTCATAGTTCTCGTCCACCGTGGGACGGGGATTGTTGGAGGCTTCGGCGCCGGTGGTCTTGTCCGTGACGATGGGAACACCCAGGTTCGTCAAGTCGTTCTTCGGCGCGGTGAGCTTGGGCGCGATGACGGCGTCCGTGGGCTTCTTCCACTCCATGATCTGGACGATCTCCATATAGAACAGGGCGCGGAAAGCGTAGCACTGGCCCACATAGCCTTTCTGGGTTTCCGTGAGCTCGGCATCCTCGGGATACAGGCCGATGATGTCGTTGACGGCGCGGATGTACGTATAGTACAGATAGACCGGCCAGCGGGAACGGTTCGCGTAGGAGAAGTTGCCGTAGGAATACTGCAGCATCGTGTTGAAGCCGTTGTAGCCCGGATTCAGCAGCGAGCTGGTACCGTGGTCGAGCATCTGCTTCATGGCGCCGTAGGACATCTGGCCGTCCCCGAAAGGATTGACGCTGGCCAGGGTCGTATAGACCGCGTTCATCAGGCCCTTTACACCGATTTCCGAAGAGGCAAGCTGGTCATCCGTCACAAAATTCTCTCCCGGGACGGTCTCCTGGATACAGGACGTGGCCGCCAAAAGGAGCAGGGAAGCAAGGATGGAAATATACTTTTTCATAATCTTCACCTTTTAGAAAGTTACGGAAACACCGCCGGAAACAGTACGGATCGGGTTGTACGAACTCATATTGTTGTAGCCGGCCAGGGAGTAGCGCGGGTCGAAACCGCGACGCGCGGAGATATAGAATAGGTTCTCGGCGGATACATACACCCGCATATTGCTGACACCGATCTTTTGGGTAATCCGGACCGGGATGGTGTAGCCGAAGTTCACGTTCTGGAAATTCAGGTAGCTCGCGTCCACCAGGAAGCGGTCGGAGCGGGCGGCGGTGTAGTTGTCGGACTGGTTCAGCCGGGGCACGTCGGTGTTGGTGTTGGTCGGCGTCCAGGCCCGGAGAATGTCCTTGTGCCAGGTGGTGCCGATCTGGTTGCCGCTGCCGTTGTGCATGATGACCTGGTAGGCGTAGTCATAAGCCTTGCCGCCCACCTGGTACGTGAGGTTGAACCCGAGGTCGAAACCGTACAGCTGGAAGGTCATGCCGAGACCGCCGTAGAGGTCGGGCATCGCATTCGCATTGAGATAGTACGTGCCCTGGTCCGCGTTGTTGGTCGTGACCTTGTTGCCGGTCGGGTTGCCGTCGGCGTCCACCTCGTCCTTGTAATACAGCGCTTCGCCGGTCTCCTTGTCCACGCCCGCATATTCGCGGAGGTACCAGGAGTACAGCGGCAGGCCTTCGCCCACATAGTAGCGGTACTTGGAGATGAATGAGCCGTCCTCGTTCACGAAGCCGCCGTGGCCGTTCACGTCCATCGTCTTCAGGTCGTCCGGCAGGCGGAGGATCTTGTCACGGACGTGGGAGAGGTTGAAGTCGATGTTCCAGGAGAAGTTCTTCTTCTGGACCGCCATCCAGTGCAGGTCGAGTTCGATACCGCGGTTGCGCATGTCACCCATGTTGGTCCAGTAGCTGCCGGTCGCATAGGTCGGCGGGACCTCGATCTCGAACAGCATGTCGGAGGTGATCCGGTAGAAGAAGTCCAGGCTACCGGTCAGGCGGCGCTTGAACAGCTCGAAGTCGAAACCGGCGTTGACATTCGTGTTCGTCTCCCAGGTGATGTTCTCGGTACCGCTCTGACGGCGCGGATAGGACGGCTCGCCGCCGGCATCCACAATCGTGCGCGTATTCACATACATATAGGAGCCGATGTTGTCGTTACCCTGGCTGCCCACGGAAGCCTTGAGCTTCAGGAAATCGATCCAGGAGCTGTTCCAGAAGGATTCCTTGGAGAGGACCCAGGCGGCGCCCACGGACCAGAAGTTACCCCAGCGGTGCGCCTTGGCGAAACGGGAAGAGGCATCCCGGCGGTAGGAGCCGGAGAGGTAATACCTGCCGTCGTAGTTGTACATCGCGCGGGAGAAGAAACCTTCCACGTTGTAGGAGGAGGATTCGCTGGAAGGGTTCGGATCCACTTCGAGGACCTGGCCCAGTTCGGCGGCGTTGTCGATACCGAAGTTCTTGCCGGCCGCATCGAGGAACTCGTACTTGTAGTTGTAGTACTCGTGGCCGAGCAGGGCGCTCACCTCGTGCTTGCCGAAGGTCTTGTTGTAGTTGAGCAGCTGCTGGGTGTTGTAGGTGTAGGTCCGGGTGGCGCTCTTGTACAGGTAGCCGTTGTCGGAGCTGGAGGTGTAGTAGTCCACGAACGGGCTGTCGGTATAGGTGTACCGGCGGTCGTAGTCGTAGGCGCTGCCGTTGATCGTGAACACGAGGCCGTCCATCAGCTTGAAGTCGGCGAAACCGCTCACGGTGAAGGCGTTGCCGTTGGTGCCGGAGGAGGCGTACTTGTTGCCGAAGATGGAGTTGCCGCCGGTGCCGCCCGCGCGGTTCAGGCCGTAGGACTGGGCGAAGTCGTAGCGGGGCTCGCCCCAGCGGTCGATGAGCACGTCGCCGTTGCCGTCACGCAGCCACACCGGATAGACCGGGGCCTGCGTCTTGATGGTCTGCCAGATGAAGCCGGCGTTCAGCGTGCCTTCCGACGTGTTGTGATACTTGTACTTCGTGTAGTTGAAGTTGCCGCCCACCTTGAGCCAGGGCTTCGCCTGGTAGTCGGCGGACAGGCGGGCCGTCAGACGGTCCTGGTCGGAACCTTCCTGGATACCCTTCTGGTCCAGGTAGCCGATCGAGGCGAAATAGTTCACCTTGCTGGCCACGGAGCCGGTCACGGACACGTTGTATTCCTGGCGGAAACCCTTCTGGAGGCCTTCCTTCTCCCAGTCGTCCGGCTGGAGCCAGAAAGTCTGGCCGTCATACACGTGGAAGGCGCCGAGGGAGGCCTTGGGGTTCATCGTGCCGCCCTGGAGGATGAAGTCCTCGCCGCTCGGAACGGTGTATACCATATAGCCGGGACCGGTCGAGGAGCCCTGCACGTAGGCATTGGCCTTGGTATGGGCTTCCGCCGCGGAGGCGCCGTCCAGCACGGCCTGGTTGTAGATGGTCTTGTAATAAGTCTCGTAGAACTGCTGCGTATTGGTGGTTTCATACAGCTGCAGCGCGTTGGCGTTGACACCCCACTTGACGTCGAAGGTCACCTTGGCGTCGCCGGCCTGGCCGCGCTTGGTGGTGATCATGATGACGCCGTTCGCGCCACGGGCGCCGTACAGGGCGTTGGAGGCGGCGTCCTTGAGGACCGTCATCGACTCGATGTCCGCCGAGTTGATGAGGTTCAGGTCGCCGTCATAGGGCATGCCGTCCACGACGATCAGCGGAGAGGTGTCGGAGGAATAGGAGCCGATACCGCGGATGGTGATGGACGGGGAGGACCCCAGCTGGCCGGACGTGTTGTTGATCTGGACACCGGCGACGCGGCCCGCGAGGGCCTGGGTGGCGTTGGAGACCTGGGCCTTGGCCAGTTCGTCGGATTTCATCACGCCCGCGGAACCGGTGAAGGCTTCGCGCTTCATCTTACCGAAAGCGACGACCACGACGTCGTCCAGCATCTCGGCGTCCTCCTCGAGGACGATGGTGAGACGGGTCTGCCCGTTCACGGGGACCTGGCGGGTCACATAACCCACGCAGGATACCTCCAGCGTCGCCGTGCCCGGGACGCTGATGGCGAAATTACCGTCCAGGTCGGACACCACGCCGTTGGTCGTGGAGCCCGCCTGAAGGATTCCTGCTCCGACGATGGGCGCGCCGGAAGGATCCTGGACCACGCCATGCACCGCCGTCTGTCCCCAAGCCACCATGCCGGTTGCCAGGAACAAGAGTGCTAGAAAGAATCTTTTCATACGGAAAACAATTAGGATAGAGTGTGTATGTGCGTTTTTCAAGATTTAGGTATCACAAATATAAGAATTTTATCAACAGAATATCCATCCGGCGCCGGGATGCTTCGCAAAATGGACGAGAATCACTATCTTTGGAAGACAGATCGGAAGATTATGCATTGTTTATTCAAAACGCTGCTGCCCGTCCTCTTTCTCGCCGCAGCCTGCGGCAATCCCGCCGCCACGCCCTTCGAGCCTGCCCCGGACGCCGTCGTCATCCCCTTCCAGGGCAATGTCTTCGTCACGGAAACCCCCGGTTCCTTCTATGGGGAGGCGCCCCGGATCATCGACACCCACAACAGTCGCATCCAGTCTTGGAACGACCCCGCCACCGTCCTGACGCTGTATTTCCGCACGGAAGGGAACGGAAGCCTTCACCTGGCCTTCCAAGCCACGCAGCCGGCCGGGACGGAATCCAACGAATTCGCCTTCACCTGCAACGGAACCACCCGCAAGGTCCATGTGACCGCCCCGGGCTCCTATGAGATCGGCACCTTCGACGTACCTGCCCCGGGCTATGTCCGGGTGGACATCCGGGGAAACGCCGCGAAACCCGCGGGGGCGCAGTTCTATCGGATTCCCACATTCTACGCGGACGGAACGGCCCTTTCGGGCGAACTGAACTTCACCCCGGAAGACCAGGTCGACGACAGCTACTGGTACCGTCGCGGCCCGTCGGTGCACCTGTTCTACGATTTCCCCGAGGGCGATGCCGAGTGGTTCTACAACGAGGCTACCGTCCCGGAGGAAGGCAGCGTCCCGGCCACCTATTATATGCTCACCGGATTCAAGGAAGGCTATATGGGCATCCAGACCCATACGGACGGGCCCAACACGGTCCTGTTCTCCGTCTGGAGCCCCTATCAGACCGACAACCCCGGCGCCATCCCGGAGGACATGCGCGTCCGCACCCTGCGCAAGGGCGCGGGGGTGACCGCGCAGGACTTCGGCGGGGAAGGCTCCGGCGGCCAGAGCTTCATGGACTACGACTGGAAACCCGGGAAGACGTACGGAACGCTGGTCCATGTCCGGCCGGACGGAAAGGGAAATACGGACTACACCGGCTATTTCCGGGACGAGTCCGGCCAATGGCACCTCCTCGCCTCCTTCCGCCGCCCGCACACCGACACCTGGTACAAGGGCGCCTACTCCTTCCTCGAATGTTTCGACCCGAACACCAGCATCCATTCCCGCTCCGCGCGCTTCGGCAACCAGTGGGTGCGCCTGAAGGACGGCACCTGGGAGGAAGTGACATCGGCCCGCTTCTCCTGCGACAACACCGGCCGGACTGGGATGCGGGGCGACCTGTACGGCGCCTCCGACGGTGCTTTCTTCTTCCTGAAAAACTGCGGGTTCTTCGACGAAAAGACGCCGTACGGCACCCGCTTCACCCGCACCGGCGGCGGCACGGCGCCGGACATCGACTTCGAATCCCTTGAAAACCTCTGATCCCATGAAAAAGCTCGTCCTCCTCGCCCTGATCTTCGCCGGCACGCTGCTGCAGGCCTCCCCCGCCGACGACCTCGCCCGCCGCATCCTGGGCCGGAAAGCCGCCCGTTTCGAATTCGTCGACGCCCCTGCCGACAAGGACTTCTTCCAAGTGGAACAGGCCGGGCGGAAAATCCGCATCACCGGCAACAACGTCAATTCCCAGGCGATGGGCCTGAACTGGTATCTCAAGCACGTGGCGCACGTCCACGTCTCCTGGTTCGAGGACCAGCCCGTCCAGCTGCCTTGGCGGCTGCCGCGTGTGAAGACGCCCGTCCGCCGCGACGCCCGCGTCCAGGACCGCTTCTTCCTGAACTACTGCACCTACGGCTACACGATGCCCTGGTGGGGCTGGAAGCAGTGGGAGCGCTTCATCGACTGGATGGCGATGAACGGCGTGACCCTGCCGCTCGCCATCACCGGCCAGGAGGCCGTCTGGTATGAGGTCTGGAAGGAATTCGGGATGACGGACGAGGAGATCCGCTCCTATTTCAGCGGCCCGGCGCACCTGCCCTGGCACCGGATGGCGAACTTGGACGGCTTCCAGGGACCCCTTCCCGTCTCCTGGCTGGAGGGCCAGAAAGCGCTGCAGGGGCGGATCGTCGCCCGGGAGCGGGAG
>JAEEGI010016162.1_pt1 | contig 15435 bp, 12 predicted proteins | sample 8958751 | NCBI WGS metagenome assembly JAEEGI01 (sample SAMN16246545, study PRJNA631951) | gut metagenome | biome: gut microbiome; feature: rumen; material: KS-attached | host: Bos | place: Iran: Karaj | collected 2018-10
CCGGCGAGGAGCAGCGGCAAGACGAGCTGCACGATGGCGGCCATGAAGAGGCCGTTAATGGAGGCCTCGCCCAGACGGCCGACCATGAGATTGTCCGCCAGCGTCACACCGTAGGTGATGAAGTTCTGGCAGATAATCGGGACCGCCAGCCGGAGAAGCGGCTTCCAGTTATAGTCCAGTGAATGCAAATCTCAGAGGCCCCGCATTCTGAACAGCACTGTGTCCGTCACCAGCTCAAGCGAGTGGGAATGCCGTTGACGCGCATGCAGTCCTTGATCTGGGCAATCGTGTACTCGCCCGAATGGACGATGCCGGCGACGATGGCCGCGTCGGCCTTGCCTTCCCTGAAGGCCGCCACGAGATGCTCGGGGCACCCTGCACCGCCAGAGGCGACGACCGGTACGCCCACCGCTTCTGCGATGAGCCGCGTGATCTCAAGCTCGAACCCGGCGCGCGTCCCGTCTGCATCGACGGAGTTGACGACGATTTCGCCGGCACCCAGCTCTTCCGCGCGGCGGGCCCATTCGACGGCGTCCATGCCGGTGAACTCGCGGAAGCCGCGCGTCGTGATCTCGTATCCCGACGGGCACTTCGCGCTCCTCACGGGATCCATGCCCAGCACGATGCACTGGCGGCCGAAGGCGCGCGCGCCATCGGCGATGATCTGCGGGTTGCGAACGGCAAGCGAGTTGACGGAGACCTTCTCGGCCCCCGCGAGAATCACGCGCTCCATGTCCGCGACGCACGAAATGCCGCCGCCAACGGCAAAGGGAATGTGGACGGCCTTCGCGACCGCCTCGACCATGCCGATGTCAATCGGCCGCCGCTCGGCTGAAGCCGTGATATCGTAGAAGACGAGCTCGTCCGCGCCGCCGTCGGAATAGCCCACCGCCATCTCGATGGGATCGCCGAGGTCTATGTTGTTCTTGAACTTGACGCCCTTCGTCACGCGGCCGTTGCGGACGTCGAGGCAGGGAATGACGCGTTTGGTCAGCATGAGAGGAACTCCTTGAGCAATTCGAGCCCGATGCGTCCGGACTTCTCCGGGTGGAACTGGCAGGCGAGTAGGGCGCCCTTGCGGACCATGCTCGTGAACTCGACGCCGGCGTACTCCGTGCGCCCGACCGTATACGGCCCGAGCTCCGCGTAGTACGAGTGGACAAAATAGAACTCCCGGGCCTGTTCCCCAAGACTCCGAACTCCGAACTCCGAACTCCGAACTATGTTGACCTGGTTCCATCCGATTTCCGGAACCTTGAAGCCCGGCACGTCGGGGAAGCGACGGACGCGGCCGGGCAGGACGCCGAGGAGGTTGACGCCGCCGTCCTCCTCGGAATGCTCGAAGAGAATCTGCATGCCGAGGCAGATGCCAAGGAAGGGCTTGCCGGAGGCGGCCGCTTCGCGCACCGTGTCAACGAGTCCGAGCGACGCGAGGTTCTCCATCGCGCTCTTCGCCGCGCCGACACCGGGGAAGATGACGTGATCGGCCGCGCGAATCACGGCGGGGTCGCTCGTGACCGTCGATTCGGCGCCAATGGCCGCGAGCGCGTTCTTCACGCTCGTCAGGTTTCCGGCCTTGTAGTCGATGATTGCAGTCATGTGAGGGTTGAAAGGTTGAAGGGTTGAAATGGTTGCATAAAATTATAAGGCAGAACGGCCTTGGCTTGCACATCAAATGCATTGATTGGAAACCGTGAAGAAGGCTTCGCCATTTAGTGTGCAAATGTGAAAGTGTGAAAGCGGCCAGTTCCCAATTATCAGTACCAGCGCCAGTTTCCATAACGGCATTGATACTGGCACTGACCATTGCCCGTTTGCACACTTGCATACTTACACACTTACACACTTCCCCGCACTCTCTTCGCCACCAATCACTAACCACTTCACGTCGCGCTTGCGGCCCGAGGGAATGCGCGGCCCTGCCTAGCGCGCGAGGCGGAAACCGAGGTTGTTGAAGCGGTCGTAGGGGCGGTACCAGTAGTACTTGCCCGCTTCGCACTTATACGCGTTGTCGTGCCAGCTGCCTCCGCAGTCGACCCGGTAATGGCCACCGACCGTTGAGGTCCACTCCAAAACATTGCCGTGCATGTCGTAGAGGCCAAAAGCGTTCGGCTTCTTCTGTCCGACGGGATGCGTAACCTCGCCGCTGTTGTCCTTATACCATGCCACTGTTCCAAGCGTGTCACTCGTGATTTCCGTCCCGTCCACAAGTCTACAGTAATCGCCGGCCGCCCCTGCGCGGCATGCGTATTCCCACTCGTCCGCAGTAGGCAGACGATAGATGACGCCCGCCGCTTTGACTTCGGGAAGCGCATTCAGTTTCTTAAGAAACTTCTGGCAGTCGTCCCAGGAAACATTCTCCACTGGATGGTCCGCCCTCTTGATCCGTGACGGGTTCTCGCCCATCACGGCCTCCCACAAAGCCTGGGAGACCTCGAACTTGCAGATGGCGTAGTTCCGACCAGAAATGGGAACCATGTCGCCGGCAAGTTTTTCCAGCGCGGCTTTTCCGGCAATCGTCCAAGCGGCGGATCCTTCTCTATCGCCCTTGCCCCCGCATCCCGCCTCGAGAATCGCAACGAATGCACATGCGATTACAGTTCTGATGTTCATTGGCAGGTTCTTCCTTGGTTGGGTGAGTCGATAACAATGCTGGTCTACGGCAGATCGAACCAATTGTAACCTTCGTTACCGCAGACTTCAACTACTGCCGCGGCGACGGGGTGGTTCCAGTCGGGACGCCGAGCGAGGGCATTGCGGTAGTCGAGCGCCTGCTTCACGGTTTCCGCGTCGGGCGTGTCACGCCCGAGAACATTGCCCTTCGACGCCGCCTCATTCGTAAAGTACTTGAACTCCACGAGCTGCGCCGACTTGCCGAATCCCGGCTTCGGGATGGCGAGGAAATCGCAACGGCCTTCCGACGAGTTGTATTCCGTCTCAAAGGAGTAGAACATCGGCAGGACGTCGAGGCAGCGCGAGGTGAAGGTGGTGCGGAAGAAGTTCTCGTTCATCTTGTCGAACGCCTGCGCGGGGATGCGCGCCTTCACGTATTGCCGCCAGTATGCGTCGAAAAGATCCCGCCATGATCCATTGCCAAGGGCAAGCGCCTCGGCTGCGTCGCCGAATGCCTCGCGAGCCGCGTCAACGTTCTTGAACTCGGAGAGTTCGTCATAGTAGTCGACGAACATGTTCTTGATCGTGAGGTTCGGGATGTTGAGGCGGAACGGGCTCTTGAACGTCAAGAGTCCGAGGTAGTAGAGCGCGTAGGGGAAAAACTCCTCCGAGAAGAACTTGGCGCGCCCGAACTTCGCAGAGAGCGCGCCGAAATCGGCCCGCTCTCCGGAGCCGCGCTCGACATACTCCCGGACCTTGGCGAGCGCGTTTGAGGGATTTCGCGCCAACCGGCGGAACCAGCCGATGTCCGTGCGTACGTTCGCATCGATGATGAACGACGGCAGCTTGCGCTCGACAAGGAGGCACCGCAGATACCAGTTGCAGATAGTGGAGTTGTAGAGCCGCTCCGCCCCGGGTACGAACTGGTAGCCGTCATAGAAGTTCCTGAGATCCGCCAGCACAGCCGGTTTCAACGCCGGATCAAGCCCGTGCTCGGCGAAGATGTCGTCAACATAGGCGTCTACCTGGGCCTGGGAGAAGCCGGCAAGTCCAAGCTTGTCGGTGTCAAGGCTCACGACCGTGCCGACGTTGAATCCGCTGGAGAGGTCATCGAGCGTGATTGGCAGGACACCCGTGAAATACGTGCGGCCCACCGTGCCGTCGGCGAGGCCGGCTTTGAAGGATTTGAAGAAGGTCTTGAAGAACGACTCCCGCGTCGCGTCGCCCTTCGCGTCATGCCCGCAGACCGCATTGTATTCCGCGTCACGGCCTGAGACCACAAGCTCGTTCGTGAAATTGTCGTATTCGTCGATGATGACGTAGAGCGGGGGGAGGTGATTGTTCTTGACGATGTCACGCACCTTGTCGATCATGGCCGCGGCGCCATCCAGTTCCAGCGCCTTCGACCAGTCGGCATACTGGGCGTATTGCGTGGCGAAACGCTCCACGCGTCCCCGGACATGTTCCACGAAGTTCCGTTCAATTTCTACGAGCGTTCCGACCTGGATGGTGGAGAAGTCGAACGGCAGCACCAGAAACGAATTGCGAAGCGAGGTGGGATTCCGCCCAATGTCGGTCCTGCCGAAAAGTTCGTCGAAGTGGTCCTTGAGGTCGATGTCGTAGTAGTGCGCGAGCATCGAGCAGACAATCGATTTTCCGAAACGCTTCGGCCGCAGGAAAACAGGAGTCCTGACATCCTCCAGTTTGCGGATGAAAGCCGTGTTGTCGACAAAATGGCATTCGCGGACTAGCGTGACCCAGTTTATGACCCCGTATGGGATTGTACGCTTGTTTTCCATGCAAATGATTATACCACAAGTGCCTTGGACAGCCACTAACCACTAATCACTAATAACTAGCCAACTAACCACTAGCCAACTAACCACTAGCCAACTAGCACTTAGCCAGGTTCAGTACCCTAGCGCAGAGTTCGCTGAAGGAAATGCCGGCCTTCGCGGCGGCCTTTGGAAGAATGCTGTGCGCCGTGCAGCCGGGGATGGAGTTATTCTCCAGGACGAAAAACTCGCCTTCGGGCGTGACGCGGGCGTCGATGCGCCCCATGCCGCGTCCCCCGACCGCATGGTAGGCGGCGAGGGCGATGGAACGCGCCTTCTCGACCAGCTCGGCTTCGGCCGGGTTGTCCTGCGGGAACTCGTAGGACGTGCCGGCATCGTCTGCGTACTTGTTGCGCCAGTCGTACCAGCCCGTCTTTGGACGGATTTCCATTGGCGGCAGCGCTTCGTCGCCCAGTATGGCCACGGACCATTCGCGCCCCGGAATGAAGGTTTCGACAATTACATCGGGATCATAGTTGCGGGCCAAGTCGACGGCGGGGTGCCAGCCTTCGAGATCGCGGACGATGGTGACGCCGACGCTGGACCCCTGGCGCGGAGGCTTGACAACAACCGGAAGCGGCAGCCGAGGGGCCTCGCCGGGGTCTTCTCCCGGGGCAATCACGTACCCTTCGGGAATCGGAACGCCGGCGGCCGCGAAGGCCTTGCGGGAAAGGGTCTTGTCGAAGCTCACGCGCGAACTCTCGACATCGGAGCCAACATACGGCACACCCATGCGCTGGAGGTCGGCCTGGACGCCGCCGTCCTCGCCGTAGGCGCCGTGGAGCGCGATGAAGACCGCCTCTGTCCCTTCTGGAAGAGTAAACCGGTTTTCCTTGTCCAATACGACCTCGCTGACGTCGCAACCCGCCTCGCGGAGGGCGCCTGCGACGCCTTGCCCCGAAAGCATCGAAATCTCGGCCTCGCTGGATCCGCCGCCCATAAGGACGGCAACCTTCTTGAATTTCACCATATCTGTATCTCCCTATGCAAATCAACGCCGCATGAGGCGGCCACCCTGTCGCGCATCAGCGCCGAGAGGGCGATTATGTCCGATGCCGTCGCCCCGTCTTCAGCGGCGACGATGTTCGCGTGGCGGTCGCAGACAACGGCCCCGCCGACGCGGAGCCCCTTGCAACCGGCCTCGTCCAATAGTTTCCCCGCCGAAACGCCCGGCGGGTTGCGGAACACGGAACCCGCCGTGCGGAGTCCCGAGAAGTCAAATCGTTTGGCGCGGAAGTCCTCCATCCGCCGCGCAATGGTTACGGGGTCGTCACGGACAAGGCGCAGCGTCACCTTCGTCGCAATGCGCCCCTCCAGCGCCTTGCATGTCCGATAGCCGAAACCGAAGTCCGTAATCTCGCCTGACGCGCCGTCAAGGCCGTATGCGATGGCGGAGACGACACGGTCGCCAAACTCGCCGAACCGAGTTCCGGCGTTCATTGCCAGCCAGCCGCCAACGCAGCCTGGAATACCGGCCATGAACTCCAGGCCGGAGAGGCCGGCGTCTCGCAGAAGCGACAAAAGACGCGCGCCCGCCAGGGCGCAACCGGCGCGGACGGTCGTCTCGTCCAGTCGCTCGAATGCGCCGAAACCGTCCTGCGAAAGGCGCAGGGTGAGACCGCGTACGCCGACGTCCGAAACAAGCAGGTTCGTCCCCTGCCCTACGACATGCACCGGCAGCGCCTTTGCCTGCGCTTCGGCGAGAAGCGATGCAAGTTCCGTTTCGTCACGGACATCCACAAGGCGGTCCGCCGTGGCAGGGGTGCCGAATGAATTGCGGACAGGCGACGGCGCAACGACCACGGGTTCGGCCTTTTCAAGAAGCGACACGAGCGAGACAACATCGCCGGCGCCGACGACGAGCACTCTGTCGCCATCGCGGAGAATGGTCGCAAGATATGCGGCGGCTGCGGTGACGGACGGAACGAGCTTCGGGACCGGAATCGAAGCGTCCGCTGCGCATTGCCTGCGGAATTCGCAGTAGAGGTCTTCGGTGCGGCCGCCTTCAAGCGGCTTTTCAGACGCCTCGTAGACCGGAAGGAGAAGCAGTTCGTCAACGCCGCGAAAGGCGGCTGGGAAGTCGTGGCCGAGGGCCTTTGTGCGAGTATAGCGGTGCGGCTGGAAGACCGCGATGAGACGCCGCGCGGGGGCGAGGCTCGCCATCGAGACGAGCATCGCGATTTCGGTCGGATGGTGCGCGTAGTCGGAGACGATTTCCGCGCCGCAGGGCGACACATGGCGCTCGTAGCGACGGCCCGGCAGTTCCTTCAGCGAGCCAAGCGCCTCGGCGACCTTTTCAGGGGCGTGTCCTAGCGCAACGCACGCCGCGAAGGCACCTGTCGCATTGAGGACGTTGTGACGGCCGGGAACGCCGATTGAAGCGCGCAGACGGCGGCCGTCACGAAGGACAAGGTCGAATGCGGAACAATCCGCCTCAAGCGCGACGATTTCGCAACGGACATCGGCGTCGCCCGCGAAGCCGTATGTGGTGACAGGCGCGGGCGCCGCGCCTGCAACTTCCAGTGCCGCTGCGTTGTCGGCGCAACAGACGACGGCCTCGGACGTGTCACGGACAGCGGTGGCGAAGCACTCCTTGAGCGCGTCGAAGGAGGCGAAGTGCTCCATGTGGTCAGGCTCGACGCAGGTCACGACCGTCACATGCGGTCTGTAGAGGGCAAGTGTGCCGTCGCTCTCGTCGGCCTCGACGACAAACGGGGCTTCTGGCGCGCCGACCCCAGCCACGGCACCCATCGAAGGCGTGTTGCCGCCGATGCACCATGAAGGCTTTTCGCCGAGCTTCGCAAGTAGCTCGCGGACAAAACAGCTCGTCGTCGTCTTGCCGTGCGTACCGCAGACGGCGACGCCGCACGACTGGTTCACAAGCGCGGCGAGCGCTTCGCCGCGACGCACCACGGGGATGCCTGCGCCAAGCGCGGCGAGGAGTTCGGGATGATCGTCGGCGACGGCTGGACTGCGGAGGACGAGGTCTGGCCGCAGGTCGGCGATGTGCGCGGAATCGTGACCGGAATCCACGGTGACACCGAGCGAGGCAAGCCATGCCACCAGGGTTGGCGAAGGACGCGAATCACAACCGGAGACTTCCCAGCCGCGCGCGCGGAAAAGGGCCAGAAGACCGGAAACGCCTATGCCGGTCGCACCAAGGGCATGAAGTCGCCTTGGCTTCCCGTCAGCCAGCATTTTCCCGATTGTCTCCGCAGCATCCATTGCATAAAATTATAGCATACTGCGGGATTCGGGGCTTTTCACCCCTCGTACCACTCCTGGATGGCCAACGGCGGGACTGGATCTGATGCGGCGGCGGCGACAACGCCCTTTACCGCCTCGGCAAAGCCGGCGAGGGTCGTGGTGACGGGAATGCCGGCCAAGGTGGCGGCCGCGCGTATTCGCAGCCCGTCGTGCGTGGCGCCTTCCTCGGCGTTGCGTGTGTTGACAACCCATTTGATCTTGCCAAGGTGCATCAGGTCAAGAGCGTTCGGCGATCCCAGCCGTATGCGGTAGAGGGCGTTGGATTTTACGCCCGCGTTCCAAAGGGCGGTCGACGTCCCGCGCGTCGCCCAGATTTCATAGCCGAGCGCATCCAGGGTCTTCGCAAGCGGTATGACATCTGCCTTGTCCTCATCGCGGACGGAAAGGACTATTCCACCTTCCCCCGGACGCGGCAGGGGGCTGCCGGCGGCAATCTGGCTCTTGTAGTAGGCCGTCGCGGCATCATGGCCAAAGGACATCACCTCGCCCGTGGACTTCATCTCGGGCGTAAGCGTGATGTCCGCGCCGGGGAACTTCGCAAACGGGAACACGGCCTCCTTCGCGCAATAATAGTTGGGGTAGTTGCTTCCGCTTCTTGGAGTTTTGGAGGTTTGGAGCTTTGGAGCTTTTTTAGAATTATCTCCCAACCTCCCAGACTCCCACACTCCCCGCAGCGAAAGCAATTCCTCCCCCGCCATGCAGCGGGCGGCGACGCCGGCGAGGGACCAGCCAACGGCCTTGGAAACGAACGGCACCGTCCGAGACGCGCGCGGGTTCACCTCTATCATCCAGATTTCGCCATCCTTTACGGCGAGCTGGAGGTTCATGAGGCCGCACACGTGGAGACGCTCGGCGAATTCGCGGGCAATTGACTCGACTTCGGCTATGGTCTTTTCCGAAAGCGACACCGGAGGCGTTATCGCCGCCGCATCGCCGGAATGGCACCCAGCCGCCTCGACATGCTCCAGAATCGCGCCGACGACTGTCGTTTTCCCGTCCGACACGCAGTCGACATCGAGTTCGATGGCGTTGGTCAGGAACTTGTCTATCAGAATCGGCTTGCCGTCCGAGATGCGCACGGCTTCTTCGACATACTCGCGCAGGCGATCCTCGTGGTGGACGATCGCCATGCCGCGCCCGCCAAGCACGAAACTCGGGCGCACCAGGACTGGATAGCCAATCCCCTGGGCGATTTTAACGGCGTCGTCCACGGTGTGCGCTATGCCGCTCGGCGGTTGCTTCACTCCGACTTCCGCGACTAGAGCGCGGAAGAAGTCACGGTCCTCGGCCCTGTCGATGTCGTCGGGGGAAGTGCCGATGACGTTCGCCCCGGCGGCACGGAGTCTCTGCGCTATGTTCAGCGGCGTCTGTCCGCCGAACTGCACGATCACTCCGTCGCACTTCTCGTGCTCGTAGACCTCCATCACGTCCTCGAAGGTTAGCGGCTCGAAGTAGAGTTTGTCGGAGGTGTCGTAGTCGGTCGATACGGTCTCAGGGTTGGAGTTGACCATCACGACCTCGTACCCCTTCTCCCGAAGCGCGTAGGCCGCGTGACAGCAGCACCAGTCGAACTCTATTCCCTGCCCTATCCGGTTCGGACCGCCGCCGAGGATCATGATGCGGCCCAGGGGCGCATCATGATCGGTTTGACAGTTTGACGGTTTGACGGTTTGACGGTTCCCGATGGCAGACGATGGCTTTCGATCGCCATCGACCGCCATCGAATAGTACGAGTAGTAGTAGGGCGTTTTGGCTTCAAACTCGCCGGCGCAGGTGTCGACCTCGCCGAATGCGGGACGAATGCCGGACTCGATTCGTTTTGTCCGCACCGCAATCTCATCGCATCCAACCGCTTCGGCAATCTCCTTGTCGCTGAATCCAAACACCTTTGCCTGACGAAGCAAATCAGCTGTGAACGAGGAACGGGGAACTGAGAACTCGCGCATCAAGGCGCGGAACGCCTCGATTTCCTCCAGCTCGCGGCGGAACCACGGATCGAAGGATTCGGCAGCGTGTCCGGCGAGCGGCGCCTCCAGCGAACGCACCGCCTTCAGGTACGCCTGCTTGAATGTGCGGCCGATGGCCATCGCCTCGCCAACCGACTTCATCTGCGTGCCAAGCCGCCTGTCGGCGCCGGGGAACTTCTCAAAGGCGAAACGCGGCACTTTCACGACCACGTAGTCTAGCGCCGGCTCAAAGCATGTGGGCGTCACCTGCGTTATGTCGTTCTTAAGTTCGTCGAGCGTGTAGCCCACGGCCAGAAGAGCGGCAATCTTCGCTATCGGGAAGCCCGTCGCCTTTGAGGCGAGCGCGGACGAGCGCGAGACGCGCGGATTCATCTCGATGATGATGCGCCGTCCCGTCTTCGGGTTCACGGCCCACTGCACGTTCGACCCGCCCGTTTCGATCCCGATCTTCTCCAGCACGCGGATTGAATCGTCGCGCATGCCCTGATATTCCCTGTCCGTGAGCGTCTGGATGGGGGCGACGGTTATGGAGTCGCCGGTGTGGACGCCCATGGGGTCGAGGTTCTCGATGGAGCATACGATTACGGCGTTTCCAGCCTTGTCCCGCATGACCTCCATCTCGAATTCCTTCCAGCCGATGAGGGACTCCTCAATCAGCACCTCGTGGTTGAGCGAGGCCTCAAGGCCGCGCTCGACGATGACGGAGAACTCCTCCGCGTCGTGCGCTATTCCGCCGCCCGTGCCACCGAGCGTGAAGCCGGGGCGGATGATGAGCGGCCATGTGCCGATTTCGCGGGCGATGGACTGCGCCTCCTCTGGAGAATGCGCACTGCCGGATTTAGGTACCTCAAGGCCCAGTTCCGACATTGCGGCCTTGAAAAGGTTGCGGTCCTCGGCGCGCGCGATGGCCGCCGCGTTCGCGCCTATCATCTCGACACCGCATTCGGCCAGAACCCCCGACTCAGCAAGCCCTGTTGCCACATTGAGCGCCGTTTGTCCGCCAAGCGTCGGCAAAACCGCGTCCGGACGTTCCTTTCGAATGATGGCGGCGACGGAATCGACGGTCAGCGGCTCAATGTAGGTTCTGTCCGCGAGGCCGGGATCCGTCATCACCGTGGCGGGATTGGAGTTTACGAGGACGACCTCGTACCCCTCGCGCTTCAACACCTTCACGGCCTGGACGCCCGAATAGTCGAACTCGCAGCCTTGGCCGATTACAATCGGCCCGGCTCCGACAATCAAAATCTTCCGTATGTCTGTACGCTTCATCGTGACGGACAAATCGCAGAAGCCGTGCCATATCTTCCGGGCATGGCTGACAGCCACAAATATTACACTTTATGTAACAGTCCCGCAGAGCGGATTACACGTCCTTGCAGTAGGGCACGGCTCCTCTCCAACCCGGTCGAAGGTGCCGCCCATGTCGACCTCATTGTCCATTATTCTCCCATTCCGATCTCTCGTGGTCAAGAAGCGCCACTTTGTTGCGCAGGCCGCCGCCGTAGCCGGTGAGCGCGCCACCGGCGCCAATGACGCGGTGGCAGGGGATGATGAGGCAAATGGGGTTCCATCCGACGGCTTGCCCCACGGCCTGCGCCGACATTTTCGCCAGGCCTCGACTCTTCGCGATTGCGGAGGCGATGTCGCCGTAGGTCGCCGTCGCGCCAAACGGGATCTTCAGCATTTCCCGCGAAACCGCCTCCCTAAAGGCCGTTGCGCCGACTAGGCGATACGGCGGCGTGAAGCCAGGGTCTCGGCCGGAAAAGTAGATGTCGAGCCAGCGGCAGGTTTCGCGGAAGACGGGGAGGTCGCCGTTGAACTCAGCGCTTTTCCCCGCGCGAAGGGTGTGGCCGTCACGCGTGCCAGCAAACCAAAGCCCCGTTAAGACCTCGCCATCGGAGGACATGACGAGGTCATCTATGTCGCTTACTTTAGGAGTGCGGTATCGACGAAGAAACTCCATGCCTATCTCGCGTGGTTGAAAGCGCAAACCGCAGCGACCGAGGTTCACGCTACGCCCAGACAATACGGCCGGCCTTGCGGGGCGCGCCGGCGGGAAGCGGCGCGGCCGGGTATCCGATGGCGCAGTGTCCTATGCCTTCCCAGTCGCCTTCGATGCCGAGCGATTTTAGGAGCGTCTTGCCCTCCTCGCTCTCGAACTCCTCCTTGGCGCGGTGGATCCAGATGGAGGCCAGGCCAAGCGAATGCGCCGCGAGCAGCAGGTTGCCCATGACAAGCGAACCGTCGTAAATGGCCGTGAAGGCGGACTTGTCCGCCACCACGGCGAGGATGACGGGCGCGCCATAGAAGGGGTCGAAACCCTCCGGCCATCCGCCAATCCTGCGGTTCTGCTCGGCTATGCGGTCGCGCAGGGCCTTGTCCGTGACCGCGATGATCTTTACGGGCTGCCGTCCCATTCCGCTTGCGGCCCAGAGGCCGGCTTCCGCTACCTGCTCCACCAGTTCGCGTGGAACGGGATCGGACTTGAAAGAACGGCAGCTGCGCCGCGACTTCATGGCTTCGATGACAGGATTGTCCATTGATTGTTCTCCCATATTGCAACTATTGTATCATAGGCGGCTTCTTTCGGCTACAGTTACTCGTAAACTACAGAAACAAACCATGATGCTATTCACTGTCGATTCAAAGTCTTGGTCGATCCAGACGATAGGCTCGCCGCTTTTCTGAAAGCCGGTCGCAAAGGCGCGGTTTTCCGCCAGCAGCCTCTCGACCGTGCAAGAGGTGTCATCCAATCGAACCTCAATGTCGGAGGCGTGAGCCTTGATTTCCTCGAAATGGTTCTCAATGTAGGTGTCGGACATGGCGAGGCACACGAACTGAATCGACCGCAAATAGTTCTCGTCGAAATCATGTCGCCAGCCGAAGGGAATGTAGCAGCCCTCCACAATCAGATTCTGCCGGTTCTCAATAGCGGTTTTCACCATCTCGCGGACAATGGGCCACAGGTACTCAGTCAACGCTTCGTCGTCCTCCGGCGTCAAGGCGGTGTTCCCGCTGCGGATGAGCCCCATCTTCAAGTGGTCTATGGAGAGGCAGGGGTAATGCAGCTTTTCAAGCAGGTGTTGTGCCAGAAGCGTTTTTCCCGTATGGGAGGCGCCGGTAATCAGTATTACCATAGTTTCTCCCTTTCACCAGTGGATGTACTTCGACGTCATAGCGGAATGCGATAGGAAGATGTAACGGCGTCGCCTTGCGTTCGGCCATGTTGGAGGTTTCAATTCGCATAGTGAAAGTCCTCAATACGGCGCCTTGATGCGCTCGTATTTCATGCCGTTGAAGTCATAGAGTTTTCGCGGCACGGCTTGGATGTCCGCACATTGAATATCGTACATCACCCCGTCCTGGGCGAAGACGATTCTGTTCCGCTGTCGATCGAAATCGGCCCACGACCAGTTCGGGCCATCTACGACAGCCTTCCTATCCGGGCCGCAAATGGCATGGCTTTCCCAATAGCATCCGTGGCCGATTCCAGAAGAACCATAATGGAATGCCTTGCGAAGCCATAGGCCGTTCGGAAGCGGCTTTTCAAACCAATCGATTTGCGGGGACGGTGAAATCCCGGCCCAGCCGTCGCGGGCAAGACGCGGAAGATAAACCATCGGGCATTCGCCTCTGGCATGTCCTAGCTCTTTGCAAAACTCAGGCGGCGGCACTTCGACAAACGGCCCGCCGCCCAGCTTAACCTCGTCGTCCGACAGATGGTTGACCACAATCCGTTCGTTGTCGACAAACAATCCGCCCCCATTCCATCCAGTCCCGTTGAACCAGAGCGCCAAGGCCTTGAGATAGGGGACACGCGAGATGGCGGTCCAACTGCAATCGTGATATTCGTCGGAGCGAATCTGCCGTTCTTTCTCATGTTTTGTCAAGGCGTCACTGGCGATTCTCGCACGGCACTTCCGGTTTCTATCGAAATGGGCCAGGAGGCGTAGCCAGGACACGTCATCGCATGGTAATGGCCCGACTTCGGCTTCGACTCGCGACGTGATGTACGCATCAAGCGAACCCGTTCGACCATATTTCGCGGCAAAATAGACGAGGTGGCGCCCGTCCGGGGAAAGGTCGCAGCGATAGGGGTAGAAACTTCCATAGAACCATTGCCCCAACGTGAAGGTGTCCGTGTCGAGATCCCATTCGAGAACAGCGGTCTTGTTCGACGGGCCTCGGCGAAACACAACCGCTTTGTCGGCTTCCCTGGCCAGTATCGCATGAAGCCTTGCCGAAATGGTTACAGTGCCCATGTCACTCCTCCGCGTCAACGCTCTCGTAGGACGCGACCTTGCAGACGGAGAAAGATTCTAGTAGAACGCTAAGTTTCATGCCAAACCACCAAACTTTCAAACCTTCCAACTACTACTCTCCCCGCCAGCCGCACCATTCCCGTTATCACCAAAAGAAGCCCTCGCGCGGCGGGGCTTTTGGCAAATAGCGAAGGAAGATTTCCGGGGGATGCTGGCATTTTGTCTGTCACCAAACTGGGCTAACGACTGGAAAAATGACGGAAAACATCCTCTGCGGTCTCGGATGGCGGGAACGGCTCGTTGGCATCAGGCTCTACCGTCGAACGAACGGCGACTATTTTATACTCCTCATCTCCGCGAAAAATCTTCGCCGTGGTGGTGTCAGGGGAAAACTCGACATGCCCTCCAAAACGCCAGGGGAAAACCTCGTGGTCCACGTAGTGGAACACCCAGCCCACGCCTTCGCTGCGGATGTAGAGATGGATTTCGCATGGTTCGCCACGGTTGGTTTGCAGGAGGACATACGAACGGCCGTCGGGGGCTGTCCCTTGGTCAAGGATTTTCACATGCCATGGACCTGGGAAAAAGTAGGAATCAATGGCGAATGCCGAAAATAGAAGCCACATCGCCGAAATGGCGATGCGAATCTGCCCGCGTTTGGCCCGGATGCTTCGGAGTCCCGCAACAAATAGCCAAATCGGTGCAACGACGAGCACGAAACCAACAAGCGCCCAGATGGCGAGATAAATGCCTAAATTCAGAGCCATGAAATCATTGTACAACAAACGGCACATGCAGCGCACTTTCTTTGTGGTGCTCTGTGTTCTTTGTGGCTAAAACCTCCCACCCTCCCAAACTCCGACACTCCCAGAAGCGGAAGCAAGCAACAGCCAGTATTCAGCAGCCAGTGGCGGACACGCCCTACGGCAGCGCCCAGTAGCCGGGGAGGTCGCGGATGTCGGCGGCGGGCTGGCGGAGGTCGATCGCGGGCGAGAGCCCCGGCTGCATGAGATAGCCCGTCACGGCCGCCGCCGGCGCCACAGTCTCCCACACGGTGAACTCGCTCGCCGCGACGGTCTGCCCCTCGACATTGCCCCAGCGCCGCAGGAACGGGTACGAGCGGATTTCCGCGTCGTCGAGGTTCCACACCCACTCCTTGGCCTTCGGCGCCAGGCCGTAGGTGAGCCGGTACGGCGAGATGCCTGGAACGTACTCGCCCACGCCGTCGGAGACGGACACGAGGCTGAGGTAGCTCGTCGGGTAGATGCGCCCGAGCCCCGCGGTCCACGTCGAGCCGTTGGGGTTGCAGCCGCAGTGGTAGTCGTTGGCGAGGTACGCCCCGTCGAGGTATTTCGGGTCTCCCGTGAGCGCGTGCGCGGCCACGAACTTGAGCGCGACGCGCAGCGGATGCACCGCGCCCCAGCTCATCGAGTGGACCCAGCCTTCGGCCGGTCCGTACCACGGCAGGCGGTAGGGGTAGGCGTTCTCGAG
>JAEEGI010016163.1_pt1 | contig 15434 bp, 10 predicted proteins | sample 8958751 | NCBI WGS metagenome assembly JAEEGI01 (sample SAMN16246545, study PRJNA631951) | gut metagenome | biome: gut microbiome; feature: rumen; material: KS-attached | host: Bos | place: Iran: Karaj | collected 2018-10
GGTTTCTAAGAACCTTCTGGCCTAAGTACATACCAAAGCCGTGCTCAGCGTTGTCTTCGAAGAGTGAGTTGGACCAAGCGGGACCCTTCTTGGAATCCTTGTTAACTGTGTAAGGTGATGTAGCTGCAGGACCACCCCAAATGGATGAACAACCTGTAGCGTTTGAAATATACATATGCTCACCAAAGAGCTGTGTAATAAGTCTTGCGTAAGATGTTTCTGCACAACCTGCACATGATCCTGAGAACTCAAGGAGAGGCTGATTGTACTGAGAGTTGATAGGTGTTACGCCGTTTGCAAGAGCGGGCTTAAGCTCTTTCTTGCCAACGTTAGCAACAAGATAATCAAATACGGGCTGCTCAGCTGCCTGTGATTCCTGAGGAACCATCTTAAGAGCTTCGTTAGCCTTAGGACAAACTGTGATACATTCGCCGCATCCCATACAGTCAAGAGGAGATACAGTCATTGTATACTTCATTGTAGCGTCAGCTGCATGCTTGGAATCAGCAAGTTTGATGTTAGCGGGAGCAGCTGCAACTTCGTCTGCATTAAGAATGAAAGGACGGATTGTTGCATGTGAACATACAAATGCACAGCTGTTACACTGGAGACAAGCTTCTGCGTTCCATTCGGGAACCATAACAGCGGTACCTCTCTTCTCGTATGCGGAAGCACCTGTTTCGAACTGTCCGTCTGCTCTGTCTGCGAATGCAGATACAGGAAGTGAATAACCATCCATAAGTCCGATAGGATCAAGGAGTTCGTTAACCATCTTAACTGTAGCGGGACGACCTGTTCTTTCGATTGCTTTCTTGTTATCTACAGCGTTAGCCCAGTCAGCGGGAACTGCAACTTCATGAATTGCATCTACACCTGCATCGATAGCCTTGTAGTTCATTTCAACAACTGCATCACCCTTCTTGGAGTAGGACTTCTTAGCTGCTGCTTTCATGAAATCGATTGCTTCGTCGATAGGCATTACGTTAGCGAGTTTGAAGAATGCGGACTGTAAGATTGTGTTTGTTCTCTTACCCATACCGATTTCAATAGCCTTATCGATAGCGTTGATTGTGTAAAGCTTAATGTTGTTCTTAGCAATGTACTGCTTAGCTTCAGCAGGCATATGCTCATTTAATTCTTCGTCAGACCACTGGCAGTTGATCATGAAGATACCGCCGGGCTTAACGTCCTGAACCATCTTGTATCCCTTAACAACATATGAAGGGTTGTGACATGCAACGAAGTCAGCCTGGTTGATGTAGTAAGGGCTCTTGATAGGCTTGTCACCAAATCTCAAGTGAGAAATTGTGATACCACCTGTCTTCTTGGAGTCATACTGGAAGTATGCCTGGATGTACTTGTCTGTATGGTCACCGATAATCTTGGTAGAGTTCTTGTTAGCACCAACAGTACCGTCACCGCCTAAGCCCCAGAACTTACATTCTACAGTACCTGCTGCAGAAGTAATGGGTGCGGGCTTAACTTCAGGTAATGAAAGGTTTGTAACGTCATCTACGATACCGATTGTAAATCTAGCCTTAGGAGCATCCTTTGCAAGTTCTGTGTATACTGCAAAGATTGAAGAAGGACATGTATCCTTTGAACCAAGACCGTAACGTCCGCCTGTAAGAACGATGTCGTTAAGACCTGCTTCACGAAGTGTGGTAGCAACATCGAGGTATAAAGGCTCGCCGAGTGAACCGGGCTCTTTTGTTCTGTCAAGAACTGCGATCTTTTTAACTGTCTTGGGAAGAACTTTAAGAAGTGCACTTGATACCCAGGGACGATATAAACGAACCTTGATAAGTCCTACTTTCTCACCCTTAGCCAATAAGTAATCGATAACTTCTTCTGTTACGTCACAAACGGAACCCATAGCAACGATTACTCTGTCAGCATCAGCTGCACCATAGTAATTGAATAAATCATAATCTGTTCCGAGCTTTTCGTTGATCTTCTTCATATACTTCTCAACTACAGCGGGAAGTGCTTCGTAAACTGAGTTACAAGCTTCTCTGTGCTGGAAGAATACGTCATCGTTTTCATGAGAACCTCTCATTGAGGGATGCTCGGGGTTAAGTGCATGTGCACGGAAAGCTTCAACTGCTTCCATATTGCACATTTCTTTAAGATCTTCGTAATCCCATGTTTCAATCTTCTGGATTTCATGAGATGTACGGAAACCGTCGAAGAAGTTAAGGAAAGGAACTTTGCCTTCGATTGCTGAAAGATGAGCAACGGGAGCGAGGTCCATAACTTCCTGAGGATCTGATTCTGCAAGCATTGCGAAACCTGTCTGACGGCAAGCATATACGTCAGAATGATCACCGAAAATGTTAAGTGACTGTGTTGCAACACAACGAGCAGATACATCGAATACACAAGGTAACTGCTCTGCAGCTATTTTGTACATATTGGGAATCATAAGTAAGAGACCCTGTGATGCGGTAAATGTTGTAGTGATGGCACCTGCTGCAAGCGAACCGTGAACCGTACCTGCGGCACCTGCTTCAGACTGCATTTCGGTAACTGTAACAGTATTGCCGAAAATGTTCTTTCTTCCCTCTGCCGACCACTGATCTACATAGTCAGCCATAGGTGAGGAAGGTGTGATGGGATAAATACCTGCAACTTCAGTAAACGCATAAGCTACATGAGCGGCAGCGGTATTACCATCCATTGACTGTTTTGTTCTAGCCATTATATTTGCCTCCTTAAAAATATTTCGTAGGAAATCGATCTTAAAAGAACTTGATTTTTGACGTCACAAAATCAAGCAACCCTTTTAAGGTCGCACAGTAAAAATTATAGAATAAAATCACCTTTTTGTAAACAAACAATTCGTTGATAATGAAAGGAAAATGCTTTATACTTTATTCGACAGATTAATACATTCTGTCCGTGTTTGTAAAAGGGGTTTACGAATGAATTTTCTTCAATATATCAAAAAGAATACAATATATACGTTGCTTTTCGGAGCATTCGTCGCGCTCATTTATTCGCCTCTTGTTTTTACCGCATCATACTGTGCCGATCTCGAATATGTTCAGGGTGCAAAGGGTAAAATCTACAACTGGGACGAGCTCGGCCGTTACACTCTGATACTTCTTAAAAAAATCACATTCACCCCTTACAACAGAATCCTCGAAGGCGTGCTTTTTATAATCACGGCAATACTCACGGTATTTGCTCTCTCCTATCTCTTTTATCTTTTAAATAAGAAAGCAAATTCCGTTACACTGTTCATTCTCTCGGCGATTACTCTTATTTTCCCGACCTTCTGCGAGCAGTATTACTTTAAATTCCAGTCGTTCGAAGTGCTCTTCGGAATATTCCTTACAATCGTATCGGGAATAATGTTTGTCAAATTCATCCAAACCGACAAATTATATTTTCTTCCGATACCCGTGGTATTAAACATCCTGTCATTCGGAATTTACCAAAGTATGCTAAACATAATGCTTGTTATATATGCGGGCATTTTCCTTATGCTTTTCTTAAACGAAATAGAATACGACAAATTTAAAGCCCTTCTCGTGATGGCTTCGCAATTCCTCGTTTCTTTTATTCTAAACCAATTTATAACGCGTTTATTCTGCGAGAAAAGCAGTTATTTTTCGGATAAAATCATGTGGAAGCAGTATCCCTTCGATACCTGTTATCATTTCGTCAAACATTACTTTAGAGTTGTTCTTCTCGCAGAAACTCCGATGTATACGTTTGCATTCGCGGTTTCAATCATCCTTTGCATCGCGGCTTTTATCATCCTTTTGATACTGGCAAGGAGCATAAAAGAAAGAGTTTCCCACCTTTGGGCCGTCCTCGGAATCGCAGGGCTTATAATCTCTCCGTTCGCAATTGCCGTAATCCAGGGTTTTGAGCCCGATTCAAGAACGCAGCTCGCTCTTCCGTTTTCGATTGCATTTTTATGTTTCTTTACCTACGGCGTTACAGAAAAATTTGTTTTGTTCATAAAAGAAGTAAAAAAACTTTCCAGGTTTCACAAAGATGACGATGATAACGATGAAGAAGAAAAGGCTGAAGATTCAAAAAAGAAGTCGCATTCTTTTATGATTTACTTCTTAACAGGCGGACTTATCATTATTCTTTTGCTTAATCTGATTCCGACACTAAGACTTACATATACAAGAATGATGATTAACAAATCCGACAGAAAACATCTTACTGCCATTGCCGAAGATCTTAAAAACTACCGCTGTGATTCGGCATATCCCATGAATTCGGTTATCTTTATCGGTACTCTGCCCTATGAATGCGGTGGTTTTGGATATCAATATGACTCAAAGCAAAAAGAATATATATTAATCAACGCTTTTACTCTTGATTCGAAAACGAATCCGAAATATTTCTTCTCTACGAACCGCGCTCTTTCCGCCATGGAGTGTCTCGGATATGATTACAACAAGCCCGAGAAAAGCACTTATATAAAAAAAGCAAAAGAAACGGCTGCCCACCTTCCTTCGTATCCTGACGAAGGTTACATTGAGCAGACCGATGGTTGCGTTGTTGTTAATCTTGGAAATTATTAATTCTGTTTAATAGATGAGGAGACATGAATATGAACCTTTACACAAAATCCTACGATCCCAACTGGGGAAGAATAGTCGAAATGGTTGTCAAAAAAAACGGCAAGCTTGCGGAAAACTTAAAAGATAAAACAGTCTTTAAATTAATTCTTCACGAAAAGGGTGAAATTAAACTGAACAATAACGGCAATTCTTATACGATAAAAGAGCCCTCACTTATTTTTTTATCAGATAAAGACTGCCCCGATATAAAAGTAGTTGGCAAAGCAAGCGATACGGTTTTGTATTTTAAGCCCTCGGTTATAAGAGATGAATTCTCTCTTGAGGCTCTGCATGACGGAAAATACGAAGATTCTTTCGGAACCACCGTTTATCAGGATTATCAACTTATCATATACTTTTTCAAAACCGAAGAATTTGAAAATAAAATAATCCCTCTCTCGATGGTTGAGTTAAACAAAATCAAAGGTCTCATGGATTCCATCGAAAAAGAACTGACAATCCAGCATGACGGTTTCTGGCCCTGCAGAAGCAGGTCCTATCTGATGGAGTTGCTTTTCTTCACCGAGTTTTTGATACAGACTTTTTGGGGAAACAAAGAAATTTTATCCGAAGATGATACGGTCTTCTCATTGATCACCGAATTTTTAAGCGAACATTACAACGATGCAATTTCTCTTGAGTCACTTACCAAAAAGTTTAATTTAAACCGAAACAAATTAAACAGTATCTTCCTTGATAAAACATCTAAAACCTGCCTTAATTACCTGATGGATTTAAGAATCGACATGGCAAAAATAATATTAAGCAACACGGAAATTCCTATAAGCGAAGTTGCAGCCCGCGTCGGATATTCCGATTCAAATTATTTTACAAAGATTTTCAAAAAGCAAACGGGCTTTACACCCTCCGCTTACAGAAATTCCAACTCAACGTGCAGATAATACTAAAATCAGTGCAGATATTTCTTCTTAAAATAATCCTCCTTTTGTATGATGAAAGTACAAAAGGAGGTTTTATTATGAGAAAATTTTATGTATTATGCTCTTCCCTGCTTGCCGTTATGCTTATGTTTTCCGGATGCGAAAGCACACAGGGAGTTGATACCGGCAGTACAGTAAACACAGAAACGGTTATTGCAGCCGATTCGGAAAACGAAGATGTTCTTTCATCGGATAACGCTGTCGATGATTTAATTACTCCGGACGGTGAAAATGCGGAAGCCGTAAAAAAAGAAATCATCATTGAACCCGACAATTCATATATATACGAAGGGCTGTGCAAGGTAAATGCTGAATACGACGAAACCGCAGGCGGTGCTCCTGTTGATACAATCGTAAAAGAATTAAGAAAAGATTCTTATGAAGGAATGGTTCTTTTATCCCACACTGTGGACGGAGATACCGATAACGTCAAATACAAAGTCATTCCGACGGATATTTCAGACAAAGCCCGTCCGTATATCATGTGCAATGCGGTATTTACCAAAGAAGGTGACGTATGGAGTCTTTCTTCCAAAGAATGGTCCGAATGGGTTATAAAAAGAAACGAATTGAGCGGAAGCAGCTGGGTTACAGATTCCGAAGAAGCAAAAGATTTTGCCAAACTTTTTGAAAGCGGTTTTGAATTCAAAGAAGGCTCAAATGTTTATATACATATTAAGAGAAACCTGTATTTAATCTCCGTACTTAAAAATGATGACCCTTCCGTATTCGAAACAAAATTCGGAACATCCTTCGGCGGAAGCATATATTACATAAACGATGAGGAAAATAAATCGGTCGACTTTACCTGTACGGAAGGTATTGTAAACGACGAAGGACTCCTTTCATTCAAACTTGTAACGGATAACGGAGAAGCAGATTTCGAACCCGGAAACGGAAACAGTTTTATATCCGATGGATTTTATAAACTGTGTATTTCCGGTGAAACCGATGACTTAAAGAGTGCTGACGTAATCGAAAATCTCGATACCTTTGAAGTCACGAGCAAAAGTATCTTTTACGGTGAATGGATAAAAGAAACAGGTGGCCAGAACGGAAACGTAAGTCCCGAGCTGTCCTGGGAAAAAGTAGACGGAGCCGGCGCATACGCAATAATGATAACAGACCTTGACACGGATGATTATTTTCTTCACGGATACAGAACGAGTGACACAACCCATCTTGATTACGGCGATCTTGGTGATGACGAATTCTTAGGCCCCATCCCTCCGAGCCCTCACAATTACAAGGTATATGTATTTGCACTTAAAGAAGCCGTGGATCCCGGCTTAAGAGTTGCCAAACAGAACTGCCATCCGGAACATCTTTTCGATCTGCTTAACAAAGACAATCCCGGAAACGTAATTGCATACGGAACGGTTACGGCATCGTATGAATATCTCGGCAGAGTATGGTAAAAAAATGCACCGGGTGAAGGGGTAACTCCTTTGGTCTTAAGGAAAAATATCATTACTTGCAGATAATACTAAAATCCGTGCATATATTTCTTTTAAATTAAACCTCCCTTTTGTATAATGGAAATATAAAAGGGGGTTTTTTATGAAAAAAATATTATTATTATTCTCTTCTCTGATTGCCGTTATGCTTATGTTTTCCGGATGCGAAAGCACACAGGGCGTTGATACCGGCAGTACCGTAAACACCGAAACGGTTATTGCGGGTAATTCCGAAAACGAAGATGTTCTTTCATCGGATAACGATGGCGCTGTCGATGATTCAGATACTTCAGACGGCGAAAATACAGAAACAGTTAAAAAAGAAATTATCATAGAGCCGGACAATTCATATATTTACGAAGATCTTTGCAAGGTAAACGCGGAATACGACGAAACCGCAGGCGGTGCTCCTATGGAGACAATCGTAAAAGAATTAAGAAAAGATTCTTATGAAGGAATGGTTCTTTTATCACATGAGGTAAAAGAAGATACGGATACCGTTAAATACAAAGTCATCCCTCAGAATATTTCGGGCAAAGGTCCGCAGTACATCGTATGTTATGCGGAATTTACCAAAGAAGGCGACGAATGGAGCCTTGCTTCCAAATCATGGTCTGAATGGGTTGTAAAAGCTAACGAATATAACGGAAGCAACTGGGCAGCCGACAGCGAAAATGTAGAAGAACTTTCAAAGCTTTTTGAAGGTGGTCTCTCTTTTGAAGAAGGCTCAAAGGTTTATGTTCATTTTATGAAAAACCTAAACATAATTGCCGTTCTTTCGAATGAAGATGCTTCCGTATATGAAACCAAAATCGGAACCAAATTCAGCGGAACAGTATTTTACATTAACGGTGATGAAAAAAATAGCGTTGATTTTACCTGCACGGAAGGAACTGTCAACGACGACGGAATTCTTTCTTTCAAACTGATATCCGATAACGGTGAAGTATTCTTTACGCCCGGCGTGGGAAGCTCATTTATAACCAAACCACTTTATAATCTTATTATGTCGGATGAAAATACAGATATTGAAAATGCCAAAGTCCTCGATAACCTCGATACATTTGAAGTAAAGAGCGAGAGCATCTTTTACGGTGAATGGATAAAAGAAACCGGTGGCATTAACGGCAATATAAGTCCCGAACTTTCCTGGGAAAAAGTCGACGGCGCAACAGTTTACGCGATAATGATGATTGACGTTGACCAGGGCGATTATCTTCTGCACGCTTACAGCACAAGCGAAACAAATCATCTTGATCTCGGTGCGCTTGGTGAAGATGAATTCTACGGTCCTCAGCCTCGAGAGCCACACAATTACAGGGTATATGTATTCGCACTTAAAGAAGCGATTGACCCGAAACTCACAATCCTCAACCAGCTCATCGATGCCGAAACACTTTTTGAAAAGTTAAATAAAGACAATCCGGACAATGTAATCTCATACGGTCAGATTACCGCTTCATACGAATATCTCGACAGAGTCTGGTAGAATCATAAAAAATTAACACCTCGGAAATTAATCCGAGGTGTTTTTTTATTCACTGAAATGAACTGCCTTATCGACTCTGTTAAGTGCAAGCACAAATAAAGGTCCGAATACATAGCAGGAAATTACTTCGCCGATAAATACTGAAAGAGAAAGAAGTAAAAGTACGGGCAGCATGCTGCTGGCATTTGCAAAGCTTGTTACCCCAAAACCAAAGTAAAGTACAAAAGGAATTATTATTGCATTAACCAATACGGTTGGAATCGGAATTAAAAGCGCGTGTTTCATTTTAAGAACGGGACCGTGCTTTTTTCTTATGGTTCTGGCAATGGGATATGTAAGTAACGCTGCTATAAGTGTAGCTGCAGTACCAAAAATCATATCAAGCGGTGAACCGCCAATTATATTTGTAATAAAGCATCCGATGACTACTCCGATGATTCCGGCCGGAGTGTAGAAGATTGTCATGCATAAAGCTTCCGCTATTCTGCACTGAATCTCAAGATACGAGAATGTGTATGTGATAAGTGAAAGAACCACATACAACGCTGCCACGATTGCGGCTGTGGTAATAAATTTTGCTGTTTTCATTTTTATCTCCTAGTTTTGTTTTAAGTGAGGATGGGTTTCGAACTCACTGTTTATGTTACAGTCGTAAAACGACAAGCCATATCATACTATGTTTGACGGCTTAAGTCAACAAAAAAAGCAGTTCAGCTTTAAACCGAACTGCTTTTATTATTTTATGAAATTAATTAGCAACCCTTCTCAAGAGCAAGTGTTCTTGTTGTAAGATCACATACTTCTGCAGGTCCGTAGTACTGGATAGCACCGGGGAATGTAAAGCATGTCTCTACAGCCCACTCGTCTCTGTGTGCTTCGAAGTACTTGAAAGGTGCACCGTCAAGTTCTACGAGTGCCTTTCTGATAACGGGCTTGTCTTCACCGTTTCTTCTTTCCATGTTCATCATCTTGGTGATAGGCATACCGCCTGCAACCCATTCTTCAGCGGGCTTGGCAATATTGGAAACCTTTGAAAGATATCCTGTGTAACCGTACTGGATGAGCATGAATGCGTTGTAACCGAGTGAGTAGCAGTAATCAGCATCGAAGTTTGAAGGGAATGCACATCTTCCTTCGTATCCGAAGAAGTGATGCTGCTGACCGAATTTACCTTTGTATGTACCTGCTGCTTTTCTCTTGGCAAGTTCGTTCTTAACCATTTCGGAGAAGAGCTTCTCAGATTCGATAAGAGAAACCTGTACGTTGCCGTGAGGGTCTCTTTCAAGGAAGAGCTGCTGCTGTACGAACTGAGGAAGAATATCAAATACCTTAAATGCATCAGCTGAAAGGCCGGCCTTGATAAAGTCATATTTTGCATTCCAGTCGGGAAGTGCATTGAACTCTTCTGTCTTGCTGCCTGCAAGAAGTTCGTTGATTTCTTTTATGAGTGCTGAGAACTCGGGAACGAATTCTACAATACCTTCAGGGATAATAGCAACACCGAAGTTATTGCCGTTGTTTCCTCTCTTCTCAACTGCATCTGCAATGTAGTTGGTAATTTCTGCAAGAGACATCTTCTTAGCAGCAACTTCCTCGCCGATAAGGCAGATGTTAGGCTGTGTCTCAAGAGCACATTCAAGAGCTACGTGAGAAGCTGAACGACCCATAACCTTGATGAAATGCCAGTACTTCTTAGCGGAGTTAGCATCTCTTTCAATGTTACCGATGAGTTCGGAATATGTCTTGGTAGCTGTATCGAAACCGAATGATGCTTCGATATCTTCATTCTTTAAGTCACCGTCGATAGTCTTGGGACAACCGATAACCTGAACTCCTGTGTTGTTTGCTGCCATGTACTCTGCAAGAGTTGCAGCGTTTGTATTGGAATCGTCACCACCGATGATAACGATAGCTGTAAGTCCGTTCTTCTTTGCGTTTTCAGCAACGATTGCGAACTGCTCTTTTGTCTCGAGTTTTGTACGGCCTGAACCGATGATATCAAAACCGCCTGTGTTTCTGTATGCATCGATGAATGCATCATCAAATGTTACATAGTCGTCTTTAAGAAGTCCGTCAGGGCCGCCCTTAAATCCTAAAAGAACGTTGTCCTTGTTGGTTGCCTTTAAAGCATCATAAAGACCGCTGATTACGTTATGTCCTCCGGGTGCCTGTCCGCCGGAAAGAATAACACCTACAACCTGCTTCTTAGCTACTGATGTGTTGTTTCCCTTTTCAAAAGTAACTTCAGGCTTTCCGTATGTGTTGGGGAAAAGAGCTTTAATCTTGTCCTGATCTGCTACAGATGCTGTGGCAGCGCCTTCCTTAACGCAGATTTCTGCGATACCGTTTCTGAGCATTCCCGGAAGTTTGGGAGAATACTCATATCTTGCTTTCTGAAGTGGTGAAAGATTCATAATAAACTCCTTTATATATAAATAAAATTTTTAATTAATTACCGCCTTTTTTAATAAAGAATAAGAATCCGAAGAGTGCACCGACTAATGTAAGTACAATACCGCCGACAAACATAAGAACATTTGCAAGCATTGTCTGATTTCTCATCATTACATAAGGAACAACCATTTCTTCGATTTCGCTCTCTGAATACCAGTCCTTAAGATAATCATGGATAAATTCTTTTTCCTTTTTATCCATCTTTCTTAAATAACCGTCAAACGAATCCGTACCTGCGGAACCTAATTCAACTTTTCCGTCCCACCAGTCCCAAGATGCGTCAACCATTCTGTCATACTTTGAAAAATCCTCAGACTTAACAAGAATACCCATATAATGAGCAATATAAATGTTATCGTCTGAATCTACCTTTAAATCAGGAATTGTATAAATTGCCGATACATCCTGTCCGCTATCGTTAGATGTGATTTCAAAAGGCTCAAATACAAAATCAACGTTGGCATATACTCTCTGTCCGTTTTTCAATTTTGTCCAGTCAACACTCTGATCGTAAAGATCCTTGGCAGGCATAATTGAAGTAACAAGGCCCTTGCCTCCTAAAAATGCAAGAACGAGACCGAGAATCAAAAAAGCAAATGTAAGTCTAAATTTCATTTTCATTCCCTTTCATAAATAAAATAAGTTATTTACATGCATTTTTAACTTTAACACAGATTTCCATATATTACAATTAAAAAAATGCCCAAAAAAATCCGCACCCGGCGGATACGGGTGCGGAAAACGAGGGGATGAATTAATATGAAAAAGGAAGCTTATTATCCTTCAATAGCAATATATTTCTTTTCCTCGGGAAGTTTTTCGACCTCTTTGGGAACATTTAAGGTAAGAACACCGTTGTCAAATTTGGCCTTGATGTCTTCCTCTTTAAGGTTTTTGCCTACGAAGAAGCTACGTGAGCAGGAACCGAAGTATCTTTCTTTTCTGATATAACCCTTTTCGTCCTTCTCTTCTTCGTTCTTCTCGTTGGTTGCATTGATAATCAGATAACCGTCCTTAAGTTCGGCATTGACGTTCTCTTTTTTGTAGCCCGGAAGCTCGATTGTGAGCTCATATTCTTTGTCGTTCTCTTTTATGTCTGTTTTCATTACTCCGGGAAGAGGTCTTGCCATAGGTCTTCTCTTGTTATCTGTAATATCTGTAAAGAAATCATCAAATATTGAATCATTAAAAAGTGCTGGCATATACATAAATCATTCCTCCTTTATAAGCGGCCTCTCTTAATTGAGGGGCTTTTGTTTTCTTTTGATGATTATGTTATACCACACTTGTTAGCACTCGTCAAGTATGAGTGCTAACAATTTCACAATTTTTTCACATTTTTTTATTTTTAACCCATCATAAAAGACCCGAAAGCCTTTATTTTAGGGCATTTAACAAAAAAAGGCCGCCTGAAAATTTTTTTCAGACGGTCTGATATTTTTTATAAAATTAGAAATCACATGATCTCGGAGTTCTGGGATAAGGGATGACGTCTCTGATATTTTCTACGCCTGTAAGGTACATAATAAGACGCTCAAAGCCCATACCGAAGCCTGAATGTACGCATCCGCCGTATCTTCTGGTGTCAAGATACCAGTCAATGCCTTCCTTGTCTACGCCCATCTCATCCATTCTTTCGATAAGCTTGTCAAGATTCTCTTCTCTCTGGCTTCCGCCCATGAGCTCGCCTGCCTGAGGTACGAGAAGGTCTACAGCGGCAACGGTCTTGTTGTCCGGATTAACCTTCATGTAGTAAGCCTTGATTTCCTTGGGCCAGTCTGTAACGAATACAGGGCCGTGGAAATATTCAACGATATATTTCTCATGCTCTTTTGCGATGTCTTCGCCGTAATCGGGCTCAAACTCCCACTTAACGTCCGCTTTCTTTAATATATCGATTACATCGTGATGGGAAATTCTTGTGAACTTCGCATTGATAATATCATTAAGTTTTGCCTTAAGACCCTGTGAAACGAACTTGTCGCAAAAATCGATTTCTTCGGGACATTTCTCGCATACGTACTTAACTACATATTTAAGCATTTCCTCTTCGATATCCATGAGTCCTTCAAGATCACAGAATGCCATCTCGGGCTCAATCATCCAGAATTCGTTTGCATGTGTCTGTGTGTTAGAATTCTCTGTTCTGAATGTGGGACCGAATGTATAGATATCTCCGAAAGCCATGGCAAATGTTTCACCCTGAAGCTGACCTGAGCCTGTGATGAAAGCCTGCTTTCCAAAAAGGTCTTTGTTAAAATCAACTTTTCCGTCGTCTGTTAAAGGAAGGTTATTCATGTTTAAAGTTGTAATCTTAAACATCTGATCGGAACCTTCGCAGTCAGCGCATGTAATAAGAGGAGTATGTACGTAAAGATATCCTCTCTCCTGGAAATAAGAGTGAATAGCCATTGCAGCCACACTTCTTACTCTGAATACCGCTGAGAAAAGATTTGTTCTCGGACGAAGGTGTGCAACGCTTCTTAAATACTCTCTTGTATGTCTTTTAGGCTGAATAGGATAATCTTCGGGACAATCTCCTAAAAGTTCAACACTTGTTGCCTTAACTTCGAAGGGCTGCTTGTTTTCGGGAGTGAGTACCACTGTACCGACTACCTTAACACTTGCGCCTACGCCTATTTTTGAAATGCTTTCAAAATTATCAAGATTCTGCTCGTAAACCACCTGTAAATTATCGAAGAAAGATCCGTCATTTACATTTAAAAATCCAAACTGCGACTGTGCTCTGTTTGTACGAACCCAAGCACATATCGTAACTTCTTTTGAAGCATATTCGGATGTGTTTCTAAACAGCTGCTTGATTTTTGTTCTCATTTCATTGCCTCCTGTATTTTTAAAATATACTGCGGATAACAGGACTTGAACCTGCACGGTCTCCCACCAGAACCTAAATCTGGCGCGTCTGCCAATTCCGCCATATCCGCCTGCAGCATATTATACTACATTTTATTCGTTATTTGGAATATTAACTATTGTCTTTTTATAAACCTGTGCGAAGAAAGTTAATGTCATTACCAGTGAAACCAGTTCCGCAATCGGGAATGCGAACCAAACCATGTTGACATTTCCGGTAAGTGATAAAAGAAATGCTGCGGGAAGTAATGCCAAAAGCTGTCTTGCAACCGAGATCCAGGTTGAGTAAACTCCATGGTTCAATGCCTGGAATACTGTGCCGACGATAATACATATGCCTGCAATCGGGAAATGAATACCGATTATTCTAAATGCCGTTACACCGAGTGATAACATTTCTTCCGAAGGTTTAAATATCATAAGAAGAACGTTCGGTATAAATTCAAATGCAAGGAGTCCCAATACCATAAATACCTCGGCATAAACAACTCCGAGTTTGACTGCGGAGAGAAGTCTTTTTCTCTTTCCTGCACCGAAGTTATATCCGATGATGGGTACTACAGATCCGTTAAGTCCGAATACGGGCATAAAGAAGAAACTCTGAATCTTGTAATATGCTCCGAATACGGTGTCGGCCGTATCGGAAAATCCTAAAAGAATGTGATTTAATGCAGCATTCATTACCGAACCGATAGCCATCATAATGATGGAAGGAAGTCCGATTGAATAAATATTTCCTATTAATCTTATATCAGGCTTGAGATTCTTTAATTTCAAAGTAATCTCTTTGTTCTTTACTATATTAAATACAATACCTAGCACAGCTGCAAGGCACTGACCGAATACCGTTGCGATAGCGGCACCTCTTACACCAAGCTTGGGCATACCGAGAAGACCGAAAATAAGTATCGGGTCAAGAATGATATTGGTGATTGCACCTACACCCTGGGTAATCATCGAATAGAATGTCTTGCCTGTGGACTGAAGGAGTCTTTCAAATATAATCTGTGAATATAAGCAGATGGAAAGAGTACAGTTAATTGTTAAGTACTGAATACCGAAATCCTTGATCTGCTGTGTATCCGTATTCTGAATTGCGAAATAAGGTTTTACGAGGAAAAGTCCGAATAAGAGAAATACAAGTGCACTCGCAAATGCAAGGAATACACCGTTCATTGCAGTCTTATCCGCTTTGTCCTTATTCTTCTCACCCAATGCTCTTGATACAAGTGCGTTAACACCGATAGCCATACCGTTTCCGAAAGCCATTACAAGCATCTGAATGGGGAAACAGAGATTAAGAGCCGTAAGAGCATCCTGATGTATCTGAGACACGTAAATGGAATCCACGATATTGTACAAAGCCTGTACAAGCATGGATGCCATCATGGGAAGCGACATATTAATGATAAGCTTGTTCATGGGCATGACGCCCATTTTGTTCTCTTTTACGTTTTCCATATTCTCTCTCATACAGAGCCAGGCACGCTACGCGAGCCAGGCACCTATACATTCACATAAAAGAAAAATCCGTATCTGCATTCGTAGATACGAATCTTCCTTAACTGAGCCATCGGGGACTCGAACCCCGGACAACTTGATTAAAAGTCAAGTGCTCTACCACCTGAGC
>JAEEGI010016164.1_pt1 | contig 15433 bp, 14 predicted proteins | sample 8958751 | NCBI WGS metagenome assembly JAEEGI01 (sample SAMN16246545, study PRJNA631951) | gut metagenome | biome: gut microbiome; feature: rumen; material: KS-attached | host: Bos | place: Iran: Karaj | collected 2018-10
CTATTTGTACCATGAAAGAATCCACAAAATACGTTATGGACAAAATTACATGCTCGCTCATTGAACTCATGAATGAAACACCCATAGGCAGTATTTCCATCTGTGCTATCATCGACAATGCCGGGGTAAGTCGCAACTCATTTTATCGCCATTTTCATGATAAAGATGATATACTCCGATATTACATTTCCTCTGAAACAGAGCAGTGGCTCTCTAAGACCGGTATTAATTATTTGAATGTATCTTCAGCACAAGAATATGTAATCTTTCTTTTAAGACATTTATACGAATACCGCAATACGATTAATCTTCTTATACGTGATAATAAAATGTCCCTTCTTGAAGAAGAATTTGACAAGCAGTTCAATGCAAACCTATCCAGCGTTACTGACCCTTGGCACATAGCCTTTACTATCGGCGGCTTCTATAAGCTCTTTTGCTACTGGGCTAAAACCGGATATGAAAAGACCCCTGAAGAAATTGCCGCCTATATTAAGTAATCTTAGTTCACATATAACCCATTATAATATATGGGGCCAAAATTCAACTACTCATTCCACCGGGAAAATCGGAAAATGCATCTCTATTATTTTTGCTTCTTCCAATATGCCCACACCGTTATATACATAAAACCCTCTCCCAGACTCTCACAAGCTCCCCATGAGCCTTCCACAACAGTTCCCTTAAAGACTACTGCCCAAAAAATTCCTAAAGCGATCGCACCTATCGGACTGACCAATATAAACCATCTTGAAAGACCGCTTTTTTTGCTGAGGATCATATACCCGAGAACGATAAACTGTACATACAGTGCAATGATAATGACCAGATCAACCGGCGTGATCCATGTTGCTATTGTCTGGCATGACTTTTCTGCCATTTCCGCAGTACCGCCGCTTGACAATATCGCTTTGTAAGTCAGAGGCATCAGGCTTCCGAGATTGAAATGCGCAAATGCAGTGCCTCCTACTCCGGCAGCACCGATAAGCAGGAAATGCTGCATTCTTTTTCCGCAGACCTTCTTTGTCATTTGATAAAGGCTTTGGAATCCGAAGAACATCAAAGCCATCCCCATAAATCCAAAAAATGCTGATATCGTAAATCTCCATACAGGCATCTCGGCAAATACAGGATCAATATCGATATGAGCGTCCCTGCCCGGATAAATATATAGCAGACAGTCGCCGATCATGAACAAAACGGCTCCTGCAAAACCTGTTATAGCATTTTTCTTTTGTTTATCATTCATCGCATATCACTCTTTCTCTTAATTCCCATTTTCTCCTTCAAGTCTCCGTTTTTCTTTTTTATTTTCTATTACGTGCCTGACAGCCATCACCGGATGATGGAAGATCATCCTCGGTCCGGAATACCGCATCACTTTACGGATCTTTTCACGCATCTCAGGCTTATAGCAATGAACCTTACAGTTACTGCAAAAAGTCTTGTTCTCCATAAACGGGCATTTATCGCTGCGCATAACCGCATAATTGCGTAGTTGTATACATTCCAGGCAAAGTTCTCCACGCTTTGTTCTGTGATTCTTTTTGCAATAAAGGGCGATCATTTCACTGACAGTCTGTTTCTCTCGTTCACGCTTTTTCTCCGTCTTATTCACGAAATCCGTCCACCTTCCATCACCAATGTTTTCTCTGCGATTCTCATGGTTGACTCTCTGTGAGACACCATGAGGACGGTCTTTTCTCTCACCTCTTCTTACTTTCCGGGCACATGGCCATCAGTCGTTTATCAAACATTTAAAACACACCCTTCGTGTCGTTATTTCCTGTTTTTCGTTAGTATTTGCTAACCATATGTTAAAAAAATTAGTTCATGTCCACTTGGTTCAGGATTTCTTTTTGTATCCGCAGTCGCAATACGGTCCACCTGAAGCAAGTGTATATTCCCTTACAAATGTTGAAGCGCCGCTATGATCCCCAGCTAAAACAGATGCGTTATCCTGTCCCAGTCCAATTCACTGTCTATCCCGATATCATTAAAGTTCCACATCATTGTCAGCCTCCTTTTACCTATGTTAGGCATTGCTAACTCAATTGTTATTATATCTTCTGTATATTAATCTGACAACCAATAGTATCAGGAAAAGCGCTGCAATAGCAGCAATGATAAGGGTCTGCCATAAAAAATCAAGGCCATATGCAAGCCTTTCAAATGCATCACTTGTAAACAGACACATAAACTCTGATATTCCAAAACTTATAATAGTAAAAGAAAAAAGAAAGGTAATCGTCTTTATAAAACCATTCATAATTCTACAAAGGCAAAAGATGATAAGAGAAATAAAAAAATACAAATACAATATAAAATCGCCGTCACTAATATATATATCAAAATAATCGTATATTCCAGCAAAACAACTATAAAAATCGCATCTTTGAGCAAATTCAAAATATATCCAGGAGAAAATAGCATATATCGCTCCTATTACTGCCGCCTTAAAAACTGTCGGTAACACATTTTTTATTTTGTCTTTCATCATAACCTCCGTTAATAATACTCAAGTGTCTCAGACATCAAGTATTATAACAAGGCCAATATTAAAAAAACAAAAATATGATAGAAGGTAAATTATATAGGATAGACGGCAAGAAGCTATTATTTGCAGACTCTCCACTTGGGAGAAGATGATCTGCCCTAGTGGGGAGTTTGAATTATTGACCAAAACCTGCAATATTCAATACTCATCATTCCAATAGTCTTCGGCAGCATCATACGCTTCATCCTCATCTTCATAGTCATCCTCGTAGTCGTAGAATTCTTCATACTTGTCATCAGCAAAATCATCTGCCGATTCATAATCATGGACATCATATGGATCGCTTGATTTCTTGCCTCCACCAGAAGATGATCCCTTAGAATCTGATGAAGAGCTTTTTGATCCTGATACTCCGCCACCTGTGGATGGACTATAGCCAGTATATTTTTTGCCATTATCTATTTCTACAACATGATCATCTTCCACAATATAATTATAGATTAAGGCTATATATCCGTTAGCATCACGGAGCAATAGTTCATCTTTTTCTTTATCCTCTTTACCTTTATAGATTTCATAATAATGTAATCCATCCCACATTTTGTAACTGCTATAGTAATAAATACCAAAAACGCCATTATTATCAAGTACCTTTTTTTCAGTAATATCTTCGTATAAGCTTTGAAATTTACTAAGCTTATAAGTTGCATCAAAAGCTGACAATTGCTTATCAATACTATTAAACACATTTAAAACAATCTCACATCTGTCTATAATATCAAGATTTCTGAACTTATCGTCAAAATGTATATTAAGTTCTACGTTAAAATTATAGGTATTCTTATATACCAAGGCATAAGATACATTAATTGCCGCCGATCCTACATGTTCCATATTCTGAATAGAACTAAGGTCAGCGCCTTTATAATATTCTTCCAGCTCCAATCTTGAATTCTCAAACTCTGCTATAAGAGCTTCATTTTCTTTTGTAAAAATGCGAATATCAGCATTATGTATGATAAAAAACAATGCCAAGACAAATAGTATCCCTCCGGCTACGATCAACGCCGGTTTATATAGAAAAGATAATCTACGCATTATGATCACTCCATTTTGACCAGCTTGAACCATTAGACGCTCGCTTTGCTCGCGACTTTAGAGTAAAATGATATATTTCATACTGATTATATTTCGGACTAAAGTCCTATAATTTGAACTTACTAAATAGATTATCAATAAAAAGCTTCCGATAAGCAGTCACTTACCGGAAGCTATAATAGCCTTGATTATACTATATTCTCTAAATTACTAAAACTTTCCACTTGGACGGTGCAGCATCACCAAGTGAGAAGTTTTAGTCTATTACTCATTGAGAGATTTAATAGTGCACTCTCACAACTCTAGCTCCAAATGGAAAGAGTGCTACACGCGCAATCTTAAAAAACTGCTTGCCAAAAGGAATGCCAATAATTGTAGCGCACAAAATGAGCCCTATAAATGCATTGGCAACAGCAAGCTCGATTCCCGAAGCGCAGAGCCAGAGTATATTTAGAAGAAGTGAAAAAACTCCTCCCTCATCTACAATCTCTTTGCCAAACGGATTAAGCGATATAGATGAAAGCTTAAAGCACTGAAGTCCTACAGGAATACCCACTATTGTAATACACCATAATACCCCTGCTGCCCACCAGCCGATAGCACTTACAAGGCCGCCGCATATAATCCATATAATATTTCCAAGAAATCTCATATGTATATCTCCTTTAATGTTTTAAATAACTTTTCTAAATCCGTTTATATATTACAATATTTTATTGACAATGTTTTGTTTTTCTATAAAAATAATATTGGAAGTATGATCTTCCATCTGGCCGACATCCGGCTTTAATCCACATAACACGCAAAACTAAATATTTATTTCAAGGAGGTGTCTATGGAAAAATATGATATCTTAAATAAAGCACGCAAAATGACAGATCCAAGTGCCAAGAAAGTCAGTATGACTATTACAACGTTAGATCCGGATGCACCGTATAAGCTTACATGGGATATAACATTGGATATACCTGAGTTTGTAAGCTATTGCAAGAATTCCGGAGAATATGTATTTGACTTTCTGATCAGTTTCAGTAGTCTTCTACTGGATGTATGTATTAACTAATATTTTGGGCAATTATTCAAATGCCTACAGATACAATGTATATATAACACATTGGCAGTAGGCATCTTCATACTCTACAAAAATCGGGATATTTTCAGATTAGTCTCTCATCCTTAAGTATAGTCTTTATAAGAAGATCTATTCCATAAACAATAATAAGTATTATCAGTACAAGCCCTGCATATCCAATAAGATACCCGGGATTACCCAGTAATGATTCAAAATAAGATAACGGGCTCCCCGGCACAGGCCAGTTCACAAAGAAGAAATTGCAATTAAAATGCTTATCAAAAGCATATATCAAAGGTGTTGTTACCAACAGAAAAAGTATAGGCTGGTAGATATGCTTAATTGACGGCTTAACAAGACCCGATCTTCGTAATAAAAGCGGGTACAGGATCAAAGCCCCGTGCCATGCAAAGCTATATAGATTCATGAAGTTAAGAACAGGATAATAGATAGTCCAGTCAGGAAAAAGAAGTGCCGCTATAGATCCTGGCATGATAAGCACATAAGCCAGTTCCCCAAAGAAATCTTTAGCCCATTTCCATGGCAGATATTCTCTAAGCAAAAATACGAATATCCCTATACTACAGACATGGAGCGGTAAGTAGGCTACAGAAAATCTGTGAACACTTATCAAAAATGCATCTTTAAACAATTCCATTAAAAGCATGACAACAGGAATAAGCTTTATTATAAACATCCTCTTCCTACTGCCAACTTTCAAAAGATGATTGATCAGTATTAATACTATAAGTATAGTAATTACAGAACTGAAAATATGAATTTCTCCAAAAAGCGGATACCCCATCCCAGCTGGAATGTCCTCCTGCTGTTTCCAGAAATATTCCATATAATGCCGCGTCACTCCCAGTCGTATTTTATCGTGTCATTTCATGTATCATATAATCATCTAAAACAAATCGAATTATCTATATTTAATGTCGCCACGCAGATATTGCCCTTATATGAATTTCATACAAGGACGGAATAAAAAATGTATTCAACTAAGTTTTGACTGGTCATAAACAATTACGTGATCATCCTGCTGATAGTGCTTGCCCGATTCGACCTTAAAGGGGTGCTGCTTACAAACGCCCATAAACCAGGTATAGTCTGTATCCGCATCATTCTTGCCATCTAATATTTCCTGAATAGCATCTCTTACACAGCGCATAAGTGAGATATCATCGTAGTCTCTGGCATGTCCATGCAAGATTACATCTGCTTCTTTTTCCAGAAAAAGAACTTTATCAATGCCTTCAATACACTGCTCATACGGCACAGTATGAGGAAGCTGAAGCCAAAGATGGTGATTGATAGCATCTCCTGTAAAGAGGATCCTGTCTTCTTTGAGCAAAAGAAGGATTCCGCCCGGGGTGTGGCCTGGGATATCATAAATTTCAAGAGTCTTGCCTCCAAGATCTACAACATCTCCGCCCTTTATCTCTTTAAAAGGCGGCATTGAAAAGCCTTCTTCCTCGCACACTTCTACAAATTCAGGATCTTTGCTGGTATCAATTGCCAGATCAAGATCGCCTGGGCTTATATATGCTTCGTCAAAGAATACATTACCATAGATATGATCCGGGTGGCCGTGAGTATTTATGACCATAACAGGCTTATCTGTGATCTTTTTGATCTCATCCTTGTAATTGTGATAACCCATCATGGTGTCTATGAGAGCAGCCTTCTTATCCCCAATTACAAGATAACCTGTGCACTCATGGTTTTCATCAAAAAGGTATAGATATGGTTTTAACTGCTTAACATAAAGAGTTTTATCTTCGAACAAAGCTATCACCTCCCGGATGTTTATGCTACTGATATTCTTGTCGTATATATATTACTATATTTTATTGATAATATCTTTCTTTTCTATAAAAATGATATTGAAAGTATTCTCTTACATCAAGCCGATGTCCGGCTTTAATCCACATAATCCATTAAACTTAATATTTCTTCAAGGAGGTCTATGGAAAAACAAAATGCCTACAGCTACAATTCGAAACATCAAAAAATAGAACCTCATGGCTGTTAACCACAAGGTTCCATTATTTTACATTTCGTCCTGATTTTAGTCTCTATATTATTATCAGCCCAATCTACTGGACCGCTGTAATATTCAGTCTCAGCCCATTCCAGCTGTGAAAGAGATAGATGTCACAACATCATTCTCGATTGTAAATCCAAGTGTGAATCCTGAGATTATATAGTTGGCTGTTGTATAACCTGCATCGTCTGACTCGAAAGAAGGTGTGCCGTAGGCTGCTTTTACATCATCATAAGAATCACCTACAGAGATCCCCTTGCTGGTCTTTACATTCTCGCTGTATGTGAATATACCGGAGAGTTCCTTGTTGTCACCTTCTCCAGAAAGCTGGATAGTAAAATCATCATATACGAGGTTGCCAAATTCATCCTCTTTATCTGTCTCACCAAGCTTGGCTAATACTTCATCTGTATCGTCATATAATGAGATCTCAATAGTTCCATTTGACAGGGTTGTATCTGCCCTTTCGTCTGTAGATTCATATGTTACAGGGGCGCTTGCATTGTCACCAGTCTCATCTTCAATCTGATCATCTGATACAACTTCAGCATTTTCGGCGTCGCTATTTGTATCACTACATGTCTTTGAGCATCCAACGATAGAAAAACATACTACTGCTGATAATAAAACTGCCACTAATTTTTTCTTCATAATTGTGTCTCCAATCTCTATTGTCTTTTTGAAGTATGATGGGTATATCGTCACAAATGAGAAGTTTATTCATAATCTTTTTGATCTAAAGCTCCTTGCAAATTACAGGTGCTATAGCCTCCTTCCCCTTTAATTGATATATATCATAAACAGATCAGTTGGGGTCAAAACTCATTTGTGCTCACCACATCGTCCATTGTAGAGTTTCAATCATTAAGTTCCAAGTGGCTAAATGTTTAAGATTTGTTTAAGGCTAAAAAATATTCTTCATGAAATTTTTTGTCTGTTTTTGAAATAAACGGAAGAAAATATCCCGAAAACCTATAATAGTTTACATGATTGAGAAACGAGATAACATTACCACTGTCGTTAATCTTAAGTCCCTTATTTCTTAATATCATCAGATTGTGGGGGCATTATCCCCACAATCTCGGAATAACTCTGATAGAACTGTACATATCTATAAAGAGAGCGTTTATCAAAACCTTTGCCATACTTTTGAGTTAACTCATATATATAGTCAGGAGTACTATACTAAAAACTCAATTCAAAAAATCATGGAAAATCATGGATTACTAATCGCATGCCCAACTTCCAATATTACAGGCTCACTCATTATTCCCATTGAAATTACATTGTAGGTGCTTGTAAATGAATCCCCACAGCTTCTAAATGAATCCGGTCCAAGCCAGAGCATATCATCACCGATAAGATGAAGCTGTCCAAATCCGTTATAACGATTTCCCAGGAGAATCAGCTTTACTCTGCATGCCTCTTCGCCATGCAACAATGCATTTTGTGGAGCAAAAGCAACTATCTGAGCCTTTTCTTTTTGGGTACATACTTTTACTGCTGCTCCTGCAAAATAAGGAATGTGAAGAATCCTTTCTCCTTTCTTTGAATCGTCAGATTGTTGTTCTGCAAGCGGAACATCAACATAATATTCCATGTTACCTGTATAAAATGGAAATCCCTGTCGGGTATAGTCACCCCAAAAAAGCATTTTCGGCTTAGACACGATTTTTTTGCTATTCCCGCAAAGTTCTACCCCAAACTCTCCCAACAAGTACATGCGCTCAAGATTTGAGTCTTCTCCAAAGAGCATTTGAATTTCAAGGATATTCTCGCCTGCCCTTATTTCCGGCAGAATAAAACATTTTATTGCTTTGTCAACATAGTACCCTGCATCCTCTTTGAGATTTATTTCCTTACCATTTAAGAAAATCTTACAATATTTGCTATCCTCAAGTGCAAGTTTTGCTCCAGCGTAATTGATACTGCTATTTATCTTTGTCCTTAAAGCCAAAGTATAATCCCGGCTTGAAGGCATTCGCGCGTAAGGCTGACATACATCTTCATATCGTCCGGGTAAACCTGTTTTTTCCCTTAACAAATTATCAATTTGAAGAATCTCTTTTTCCTCATCACAAGTATCTACGATAATCTCTTGCGTCTTTACATTCTTTAATTCATACGTAAATGTATCAATAAGATAAACGTTTGATTCAAGGTTTTTATATCCGGAAGGGCGAGAAATACGAGTTCCTGAAGAGAGTCGTTGTTTCAGTGTTTCAGCGTCATTATTATCATATTCTTTTTTACTTAAATTCTTTCTTTCAGTGATCTCTTTTAATACTAATAGGCATGAATCCTGGCTATACATTTCAATTAAAACCTTGGTCCTGCCATCCTTCACAGTGGCTTCAACCATTTTAATATCTCCTGTAATGGCGTCATAACGGGTAATACTGTAATTTCCTTTAAAAGTAATCCATATTTTATCTGATTCATTTACAGGTCTTCTTTCCCATATTCCATGGTTTCTGGCCTTCAAGCCAGAAAATGCCTGCGCCATAAAGAATACTTTTTCATTGCCTACTTCTCTCATGTTAAAAAGATATTTATCTGTTCTTCTGCCTTTATTATCAAATAGGTCTACGGTTCTTAAATCATCTGTTATCTCTATGAGTTCATCTATAGAAGCAACCCTTTGCGCTATGTCATTTAAATCATCATTGGACTTTATCACGATAAGTCTTCCCCCTGTCATCGCAAAGTTTCTTAGAAGCTTTATCGTATTCTTTCTTAAAGTCATATTTGATGGCACAATAATTGTAGAATACTCCATTTGTCCCATGTTAAAAAGGCCATTTCCTTTATCTAAAGCATCTTCATTAGCCAGCGATTCAGAAATATAATCAAAGTCAAATCCTCCGGTAATAAGCCTTTCACAAAGCTCCTCAAATTCTCTTTTCATTGATTGTTGCTCTGAAAAGTGAGTTTCAGAAGGTCCCAGCAGTCTCCAAAAGCTTTCAATTGGATGTATTACACCAATTTGGGTAACCGGTTTACCTTTGGTTAACATATAGTTAACTCTGCCAAAGTAATCCTCAATATAGGAAAACTCTTTATACCAGGGCGATTGCCAACCAATTGCTGCGGGATAATCTCTTTTCGCTTCTCCCTCCATAGTTGCCCAAGCAAGATGATGGACTCTTGTTGTTATACCAAGGGCAGCCTGCCAGTCTCCTGCCAGTTTGTAGCCTTTAAAGTCAAAATTCCACTGTGTAACCCCATACTCCTCGCTGAGAGCGCCTTCAAGTCCGTACTGATGAACGACACTTGTCACCTGTTTGGCGGTGGTAAACTCCCTGATATCACGAAGGTTGTCCATTCCCGGCAAGCTAAATTCCTTATAATGCCGCATCGCTTCCCCAACAGCATCAGCCTGGGCTTGCAAACTTTCCTCCCCTAAAATATGCCCTGCGTATGCTATATTATTCTCTTTGCACCATGCTCCGATCTGCCTATGATAAGCTTCGTTGTACAATTCTGTACACGCTTCATATAAATAGTATCTGATATCAGCCCCTGAACCATCCCAAAAGACATAAGGCAGTGATTCAAAAAAATTTAACCCTGATATTTTTTCAAAGCGCTTTGGAAGTTTTTCTGTAAAAGGAATCCTTAAATCGCCTTTGCTATCAGAAAATTTTGGACGAATAAAACCTGTAATATTGGGCTCATCAGTAAAAATAGAAGGGATTGTCTTCCCAAATTCTTCACCGACAGCTCGTTTATAGCGTTTATGAGTAATTTGCAAAAAATATGCAATTGCCTCCGGATTCATGGTATCAACATAGGTTTGATTATTGCGCCAAGGGGATTCCTTTTCTACTACTTCGAACGCGTACCACTTCTCGTCCCCGTCAAGGTCAATAATTGCCCCGTTTTTTCGCTTTAGATTGTAAGAATAAAGTAGTCTTCCTTCTGCATTCTTGTTTTGCGTAAGCACCAAAAATCTCTTTCGATAGTTCAGGTTTTTAGTTACAATGCCTCCTCCAAATCCGGAAGCATACCTGTCTTCATCATACAAATAACAAAGCATATCATTTTGTTTGGCTTTTTCAACACAGTACTTGATCAAATCCATAAATTCATCTGATAAGTACTCATTTTTTAAGCCGACTCTGACATGTACATGAAATCCGCCAAAACCCATTTCCTTAAAATATTGAATTTGTTCATCAATCATTTCTTTCGTAATAAGACCATTCCATGACCAAAAAGGCGCCCCACGATAACATGACGACGGATTTAAGAACTCGTCCTTGGCTATTTTATTCCCAGAATTTGTATAAATCATAGTATCCTCCAAAAATTGATATTGCTATTTATTCCTCTTAAAAGTATATTGATTCTTCCACCGGTTGTGCTAGCATAATAATTGACTGCCATTCGGCAAATATTGATATTTAAAATTTTGGGGTGCTTTATATGAATGCATACTTTGAAACGCTTATAGATTCAGAAATCAGATTTTTCTTTGATGGAATAGGAATATACTACTGTTTCGAGGGCAATGGTCTTTCTCTGGATGGAAAAAAAGAATTTTCACTCCATACAAATCAATTTGTGCTAGCCTGTGGAAAAGGTATGGTCATGTTAAAAGCTGATAAGAAATATCATGGACCGGCCAGAATACTCAGAGTTGATTTTTCGAGAAATGAGTTGGAAAAATCCCTATCTTATCTGGAAAACAGGGCTGATTTTAAAGATTTATCACTGTTTTTGGCAATTAAAAACAATTACGGTTTAAAAAATATTTTGAATGACGACAATGCGCTAAATGTTTTTCATCTCATTTATCTCATCACTCACGAGTTTAATCACAACACTGTAGGAAGCGATGTGATTTGTTGTAATACACTTTCAAGTCTGGTTTTGATTACATCAAGAATCTACAGCTATAGCAAAAATGAAAGTATAAATATGGTAACTTCTAAAGCTGATATTGACTATATTCTAAAGTACATCTATCAAAATATAGCTGCAGATTTATCCCTCAAAACCCTTGCCGAAATCCTGGGTTATTCAAGAGAACATCTCTGCCGCTATTTTAAAAAAGAGACTAATACTAATCTGTCAAAATACATTGCTTCTCAACGAGTCAAGCGTGCAATAAGTCGGATGGATACAGATGAATTCACCATTAGTGAAATTGCTGAGTATGCGGGTTTTTCTTCCGTTTCATCTTTTGAACGCAATTTCAAGAGAATCACGGGAAAGAGCCCATCAGAATATAAAAGGAATCAACTATCATCACTTAAGAATAAAAGATGATAGTTGGACAAACAGCTCCTTTATTTGTTCTTTGGCGTATTCTAAGGCTTCTTCAGCAAACTATTGCAGCTGCCATCCTGATCTTCATTTTTTGAATTCTTTGAATCATAACCTGCCCCCTGAACTATCTTAAAAAGACCGGCAAAAGCCGGTCCTTAAGCTGCTGTATCTGAAACTATTTGATGAAACCAACCTGTGAACTTATCTTTTCAATCTGTTCATCTTTCTTTTTGTTATACTCTACTTTTTTCTCCTCAAAATAATTTCTTCCTTCACTGTCAATGGAAACAATTAGTGGTCCGAACTCTTTTACCCGACAGTTCCATAGTGTCTCTGGCATTCCCAGGTCTCTCCACTCAGCTCTTTCTATTTCTTCAACTTCAACCGCGGCTACAACAGCATTTCCAGCTGGAAAGACACAGTGTATTGCGCCAAACTCTTTGCATGCTTTTGCCGTGTTTTCTTTCATACCACCTTTCCCAACAATAACACGTACTCCTGTGGTTTTTACAAATTCATACTCAAACTTTTCCATTCTCATAGAAGTCGTAGGCCCGACAGATACCATCTCAAATTTGTCATTTTCGAGAGGTCTTATAATAGGTCCGGCATGGAGGATTGCTTCATTTCTCACATCAACAGGTATTTCCCTCCCTTCTTCTACAACCCTTCTATGTGCAACATCTCTGCAGGTTGTTATATGTCCACTAAGATATACTATATCTCCGATTTTTATATCTTTAAGATCTTCAGCCGAAACAGGGGTTACCAGTATTTTTATTCCATCTCTATTATCTACCATAACAATCCACCTCTCTTCAATCCAATGTGCATCCACTGTGAGTTGTGATCTCATAGTTAAGGTCTTTATCAAAAATGATATATCCTCTTCTATAAGTGATTTCATGATTGAAGCCAAAAGAAGATTAACTTCCAATTTTATCTTCCAATTCACCTAGAAAAAGCATATTTTCCTAGTTCATATGCTTCTTTCATGTATACACTTTTTCTTGTCATGGATGGGGTTCCACAACCATATCCCAAAACCATTCCCTGATCTTCAAAGTTGATGTAACGGACAAGCGTCTTATAGTGCGCTACCAAAGCATCAAACGTCCAGTCATCTGCATTCCAAGCCACTGTAAGGAGTGCTGATTTTAAATGCCTGCTGTTTAAGCTGCTGTTATATGCACAAAATCTATCTACTACGGCTTTCAACTGAGCCGTCATTCCATAGTAATACAGCGGTGTAGCAAACATCACCATATCTGAAGAAAGAAGCTTTTCCTTAATATCTTCAACATCATCTTTCTGTACACAGGGTCCTTCATAACCACAGGCAACACACCCGATACAGGGATGGATATTGGCATGGCATACGTCTATGACTTCACAGGTGTGACCGGCCTCTTTAGCTCCTCTTACAAACTCATTTACAAGAAGGCTCGTTGAACCGTTTTTGTTAGGACTTCCCATTAGTATTGTTATCTTCATTTCACTTACCCCGCTGTCTCATTTATTGATACCGTTAATATCAAGCCAATTTTGAATATCTTCAGAAAGAGTTGAGCCTCCCGAATAATGCACTGATAAGCCCTCTCCCATATCCGCATCCGGAGCAAGCTTTGCTATCGCAGTAAGGCTCTGCCCGAATCTTCCACCGCCGTGCGAGCAGAACGGAATGATCCTCTTTCCCGAAAAATCATATTCCTCAAGAAAAGATGCTATCGGCATAGGTATGGATGCCCACCAGTTCGGATAACCAAGAAGGATCGTATCGTAATCATCCATATTCTCTACATGATTGGATAATTCAGGCCTTGCCTGGTTATGCTGATCTTCCTGAGCTTCCATAAGTACGGTATTATAATCTGTCGAATACGGCTCAACAGGAGAAATCTCAAATAGATCCGCTCCGGTCTGACTCTGTATTTCCTGTGCGATTCCTCTGGTGTTACCACTCCATGAAAAATATGCTATCAAAACCTTTCCACCTGTCTTTGTATCCGGCACGGATTCATTTGCTGTCACTGTTCCTGCTCTATTGCTATCCGCATTTCTTACAAGACGCACTCCCAGATTATAGCTTGCCATATCAGCCTGCCCGGCAGCACGATAGGCGCTTCTCATATTCTTGGCAAAATCATTCCATCCGCCGCCCCGATACACATGCCTTGTCCCTGTATCGGCACCCGTAGGATTATCTTTTACATTTATGTCATAATCGCCGTAATAATCCCAGCACCACTCGTTTACATTGCCATGGCAGTCATATAATCCCCATGCATTAGGCTCAAAGCTTCCAACCTCTACCGTAGTCTGCCTGTATTCTCCGGGACGAGCCTCCAATACCGAATTATCAAAATAGTTTTCTTCAATCTCATAGGGATAATGGCCATAGAAGTTTGCTTCCGTAGCATCGGGTGACTTTTCCGTATTAAACGGCGTGGTTGTTCCTGCCCTGCAAGCATACTCCCATTCTGCTTCAGTGGGTAAGCGATATCCATTCGCGCTCATATCCCAGGTCACACCATCGGATGTAACTGTATACGCCGATATGAGACCTGCTTCTATGCTCTTTGCATTAGCGAAGTTTACAGCATCAAGCCAGGAGATATTCTCGACAGGAAGCTTTTCTCCGGTGAAAGTGCTCGGATTATTTCCCATGAGGCGTTCATATTCTTCCTGTGTCGTCTCATATGGATCTATGTAAAATGATGAAATGCTTACTTCATGCTGCACCTCATCATCTATGCGCCAGTTTTCGGATTCAGGACTTCCCATAAGAAATGTTCCGCTTTCAATCAGCAGAAAACCGTCCTGTAGGTCTGAAGGATCTGGGTTAGTCAATGACGCAGTTGTCTGCGCGTCTTGATTATCAGTTCTTGAATCCGTTACATCTTCCTCTTCCGAAGAAGCAGTCATTACCTCTGTATCAAAGCTGCTCCATCCTGCTCCGCCAAAATCCTCTTTGTTCGTGCCGCCTGATATCATATTGATCACAAGTCCTAAGATTATTGCCCCCATGATGAACACCACCGGAAGTAGCAAATTCTTTTTCTCTTCTGTTTTTATCTGAGAATTCCTGCAAAAAATCGCACCGTACCATTTCCGGTTAAGGATCTGATGGATAATGACGAGTGCAGTCATGCCCATTCCGATCCATTCATGCAATACTTCGCCTGTAACCTGATAAGCCATCAGGCATAATAAGAGGACGGTCATACAGACATCCACTATTCTTTTTATCATGGTATTATCTTTTCCTTGCACGTAACCGTCCTCCGCTCTTTCTTTACTGTAAACCCTCTATCCAGGATCTGATCTCATCCTCCGCTGCTCCTGCTCCAAAGCGCTTTCCGTCAAGCCATGTACCGGTTCCTGCATTATCCGCAAGGGTTCTGACCACTTCTTCCTATTCCACTGCTGCTTGAAGTGCAGAAGG
>JAEEGI010016166.1_pt1 | contig 15432 bp, 9 predicted proteins | sample 8958751 | NCBI WGS metagenome assembly JAEEGI01 (sample SAMN16246545, study PRJNA631951) | gut metagenome | biome: gut microbiome; feature: rumen; material: KS-attached | host: Bos | place: Iran: Karaj | collected 2018-10
AGTTCCTTGTTCATAATCTTCTCAATTTAGAAATGGCCAATTCGGTTCCAAAATAATACTGATTGTTCAAGCCCCTGTAAGTCAATTCTTTCACAAGACTTTTCAAAGAGATGGCTCCAAGGAGAAACCGCCGCAGTTGAAAAGCAACCGTATCGTCTGCCACGGGGCCAACAACAATGTCATAATTATGAGAAAAGCCCTCATGATTAATATCGCGGTTATCTAATACGAACTGTGCCCATTTTACAGAGACTTTAGGAAATATGAGCGTATTAATAGATTTGTCTTTCAAGAGTTTTTCATCAAACTCAAAAGCAGTTACTACAGGACTCCCCCACCCTGACAACCTTACCCTTCTGACAGCCATATCTTCAGCCTGCGATTTAATGTCAGTCAAATAAAAACCTTTTCCGAAGTCTTTATAAGGCTTACATTGAGCAAGATCTATCTTGTCAATGGCAACGTTCGAGCCATGATAAAGTATCATATAAGCCCTCCTCCATTTCTATGACATATCACAGATAAGTCTTCCACAGCATCTTCAAGAGAAAGCATGTGCTCGGCGGCATAACATTCATCAAGAAAGGCCAGTCCGCCATAGCGTTTCAAATATGAATGCGCCTGTTTGGGAAATAAATTGTAACGCTCACCAAACAATCGTATGCAATATATCATATATGTCAGTTTGTCCTTTTGTTCCTTACTCATATCACGTTTCTTTATAAACTACGACAAAGATAACAAAAAAGTACAAAAGTCATTCTTAGCACGCCGTTTTTTTTTTCAATTCTAATGTTTTTTCACATTATGATGTCGTCACGTAACTACTAAACAACTCCTTACTCCCCTCCCTAGGGGGGAATTAATGGAGCAGTGAGTGCAATACTAAGTTTACTTGGGCATTGCCGAGTCGTGACATAAATCGCCGATAGGCAAAGGTTGGGGTGGGTCTCAAAAGAGGAGTCCACCACGCGGTGAACTCCTCTTCTATATTTCACAGGCACGAATTTAAAAATCCTCTAAAACCCTTGTTCTTCCAGAATTCCTGCTTTCACGTATAGCAGCTGTAGCGTCCTCTACGGAAACACCGTCATCCCATGCACCACTAATTTCAGCAAAGAAGCGGTCATCATCTTTCCTCTTTCCCTTTGTAAGAAGAGATGCTGACAAACGGTTGATAATGCTCAGTTTTGCCTCATCACTTAAAGGTGAAAGAAGCCGCATAATCCAATTACTGTTATCTATAGTGAAAGTCGTCATATCTGAAAATATTAATTCTTCAACGCTGCAAAAATATATAAATATTTCATTCCCTCCAAATTTTACGCTATCTTTTTAGGGCTCCCTCCCTAAATAGGGAATTTATGGAGCAGTGAGTGCAATGCTAAGTTTACTTGGGCATTGCCGAGTCGTGACATTAATCGCCGATAGGCAAAGGCTGGGGTGGGTCACCTGTTGGTGGGTTTAAATTAAAAGGAGTCCACCACACGGTGAACTCCTCTTCTATTTAATTCATATTGTTGAACTGTTTACGTTCGTTTACCATTCGTCCCAGATCATACCAGACTTGGAGCGGTTACCACCGCCAACAGGATCACTCGGATCACCTACACCATGACCGAAACCATTATTATTCTCATCGGTCTCGCCTACGGCTCCTGGCAGAGTGCCATCAGCACCGCTGACATTACGGTCAGACTCTACAGTAGCTGCCATCAGTGAGCCTTCGCTATAAGAAGAGAACACCTCTGTTTGTGGTTGCAAATATCTCAGTTTCATGTCTTATAATCCTTTCTGCTTATTTAACAACATACTTCTTACCATTCACGATATACACACCCTTAGGCAGACTCTGCATCGAATTACCCATAAAGCGACCATTGGTATCGTAAACCTTGGTCTCCTCGAACAAAGGCTTAACAACCATCTCGCTTACGCCAGTAGCCTCATCCCACTCGAAGTAGTTAGTGGCACCGAAGTCCATGGTATAACTCTTGGCTGCGCCAGTGGATCCGAAGTCATCAACACTGATGTCGGTCGATGAGAATATCCAGCGTGCGGGGTCTTTCAGGCCTGAAGCCGGATCGATTTCAAGATCGGTATTGAAGTTCGGACAGATGATACCTGTCTCATTGTTCCAGTTCCAAGCATCTTTCTCTTCCTTACGGTTGAACCAGAAGGCAGCCTTGCCTGCCTTACTGTCCCATCCCAAGAAGTAACAGAACTTCGGCATCACGCTCTTGAAGAAGCTGCCCACGAAGGTGTAGGTGAAGTCGTTAGAGAGTTTGTATTCCTTTTGTTCACCCTTGTAAGTGATGGTACCAGCGTTATAGGTAAACGTCGAACCATCCTTATTCTGAATTTCCTTGGAATCAGATGTTGACTCACTGCCGCTAACCACGTATGAGGGAACGGTGTACTCACCTTCGTAAATCAAATTCATCAAGGCCGATCCACCCAGGTTCTGAGCAGTAGCCAAGCGGCTCCAAAGGTCGGCCTTGGTGTCAGCATAGATGTCGAACTGACGGTTGTAGTAAGCATTCGTTCCCGTGCCGGTCTTAGTCATGTTTGGCTTGATCAGGTAAGGCACACCTGCATGCAGGATAACGGGATCCTGAGCCAACTCAGCCTGAGACCACTTCTGGTCATCGCTGAAAACACCATGCTTATAAGCAGTACCGTCAATCTTGTTGGTTGAGCCAGGAATCATCTCCTTATACTCCATCAGGTTCTTACTGAAGTTGAGAGTAATCTTACCATTGTCACCATCGCGAACCACATACATCAGCTTGCTCAGATAAGGCAGCTTGGCTTTTCCGTTGTTGTTTTCTGCTTCTGTTCCGAAGAACATAATCAGGTCGGAGTACTTCAGGTCGTAGGGCTCGCAGATGGTCCACCAGTCGTTGTCGCTGATCCACCAGCGCACGGGCTCGTAGTCAATCTTCGACATCTTGCCGTAGGCTGCGAGTACGAACTGATGCCAGCCACGGTAGTCGTGAGAGTCTTTAATGTCGTAGAACTCCACGTCCTCCATGACAGGGCAGTAGCGCTGTGCTGAGCCATCAGCGTCGGTATAGGCGCGATAGTACTCCTTCTGAGTATAGCGCTGACCTTCCTGATCCGTATATGCTACGTAGTTGTCTGTGTAAGATGCATAGTAGTAGGTATTGTCGAAGTTAACAGGATTAACTTCTGTTTCACCTGTGTTGCTGGTGTAATAAGTAGTAGAGGCATTGTAATCCTGTCCGTCTGCAGAACTGTAGTTTTTTTCTGTGCCTGATACATAGTAGTAGTCTCCATTAAACCAGTTATACCAGTCCAAAGTAACCCTAGTATAAGTCTTACTGTTCTGGTCGTATGTGTACCAATTCTTACCATCAATATAATACTCAGAGCTACCATATACAGGCTGTTCTGTTACTTTCTTGTAATAGAAAGCTGTGCCATCCAATTGTATTGTGTTGTCAGCGTTATATGTGCCATTTTCAAGTTTGTAATACTGAGTTACTCCAGGTTTTACAGAAGCAGTGTTCACATATTGAGAAGTGGTCTCGTCATAATAGTAAACATTTGTAGTCCAAGTTGGGAACATAGGAACATATTGAGTAGATCCTGTAGCATCTGCATAGAATACGGTCTGATTAAGAGCGATAATATCTTCAACCTTCTGCCAACCGTTCACCTGTATGTATTCGGTTACTACTTGTGTCTCATCAGTTGAAAAATATAGGGGTTGGTAAGCATTCCAATAGTAGAACATCAGGTTACTTTCGGTGTATGTATCACCATTCTTTGTGTAATACTGGCTCTGAGCACCGATGGCATCTTTGCTTTTATCAACCTGAGTATAAACGTCCTTTGTTCCATCCTCAACGAAGTATCCATTTTGAACCTTCGGAGTGGCTGTGGTTCCATTCTGGTCAGAATAATAGGTGCTGATACCGTCAACAGGAGTTGTTGTTCCAACATATCCATTGAGTGTAGGTTCATTCACGAATCCACCCTCATCATCAGCGACATACTGATAGTCCTTAACGAAGTGACCGTTGTCGCAAGTCTCATACTGAGGCTCGCCGTCAACAAGTTTCTGAGTCTGAACACGCTTGTAGGTTGATCCCTCAGTGTAAGTTAAGGCAGAAACATAGTCTGAGCCACTCAAGGTGTAGAGGTTGATGTTGTTGTCGGCATCTTCCTGCGTGGCCAGCACATAATTATAGTGAGCCTCTGTAGAGGTCTCGGCCTGCGGATAGAGGGTAGAGCCTTCCCACACAGTGTTATAATAGTAGTCCAGTCCGCTGGGCTGTGTGGTGAACGAGCTTATCTCTGTGCCATCAAGGGTAACGTCGTAGAACGAGCGGTCTCCCTTTCCGCTGTATGTATTTGAAGTCCATGCATTATTGGCTTTCTGCTGTGCTACCTGTGTATGCTCGGTAAGAATACCAGGGCCGTTGGCGATTTCCAGGTCACCATACCATGTGCGTGTGTCGTCCCATGCTTTCCAGAGGTATCCTGTTGTTCCCTGACCGTAAGCCTGAGTGAACTCACTTTGGTTGGGGAAATAGATGGTATTACCCTTACCATCGCGCTCACCCGTTGCCACGTTGTACTCACGTGTGGGGTCGGTATAGCGCTGTATGTCGGGAGTTGTAGTTGACTTCGGATAGTGCAACATGGTCATATACATACGGCTCTGCTTATTGTTGGTATAAGCCTCACGGGTGATAATACCGTCGGTGATGGCACTCTGGTCGTATGTGTTGTTACCGTTATACATCACCGAGGTGAAAGCATCCACATGGCATTCAGGTGCCGTTGTGCCCAAGCAATATACATCCTTCACGCGATAGCCCGTGGCGAACGCGTAGCTCTCGATGCATTCCAGATTAGGCGAGAATGTGTAGGTACCCCATGAGTTGCTGTATTCATTGTAGGTGCAAAGATCAGTAAAACCGAAATGCTTCACATCGTCGGAAGGATCGTTGTCACTTGAACTTGAAGTAATGTATGCGCCATTGTCATATACGGTGTTATTGTCGGTGCCTGTTGTCCATACGTGAACGAGGTTATGACTCGAAGAACCGAAAGCACGCGTCTTGATGCGCTTGATGTTGGCGGGGATACAGATTTCGCGGAAATTGCCCAGTCCACCGTCGCTGAGGAAGTCAGCGGGAATGGTCATCACCTCCTCGCTGGTGGGAATCCAGATCTGCTCAGTCAGACTGCCGAGGGCGTTTGTCCAGGTCAGCGTGAGGTCGTTGTTATAAGCCTCATAGATAACTGCATCGCTCAGGTCGAGCACTAACAGACCTGCGCAGCCTGCGATAGCACCAGACTTCTTGGTACCGTCATAATAGGGCGCACGGGTTGTAGAGCCGTCAGAGCCGCCAGCATTGGGTGAAAAGGAATGCTCGAATGGTGTGCAGTTCTCGATAAAGTGTCCGTTGGAGTCGAAGTCGGCGCTCTCTGTGTAGTCACTGGCAGCGGGATATCCGCTCACTGTGAGCGACTTCAGGTTGGTCAGCGCGGTATTATACTGGTTCATACCTTCGTAACGCAACTTATAGTTCACGTGTTCGTTGTCGTAGATATGCTGAATAGCTGTGCGCAAGGTGTTGCCCTTAGCCACGTATGCTATCACCGAAGTTCCATCAGGTGTTTGGCCAGAGCTGCTATAATCACAAACCACAGGATCACCGCTGGTATCACGGGTAACGATACTGTGAACCGTCATGCTGAAGCAAGAGCCGAAATTGTTGGTGCCGCTACCGCTTCCGGCGAGAGCAAGTCCGGCGGCGTTGACCTGGGCCTTGGTCCATCCGTCAGGAAGGATGACCGACTTCACATTAGTGTTGGTGAAGGTGAAGGCTGCCTTGCTGCTGGTGTAGAAAGCGTCCTGCAAGTCGATGGTCTCCACGTTGAGTGAAGCAAGTGCGGTGAGGTCAGCATCATTCAAGCCGGCGGTGTTAGTGTCCGTAAAATAGATGTGAGCCACCTTAACGTTAGAATAGTCACTAAGGCCTTGATACTTAGTGATGGCGGCAGCAAGACTTCCCGCCTTCTCCATCTTGATTCTTACGACATCCTCAGTGGTGCCATTGTTGGTCCAAGTGGTCTTCGACAGATAGGCAATCGGAGTTGTCCCATCCGTGTCATAAACCGTCACGCCTTGAGCCCACGTCCCTATCGAGACGCAAAGCATTGCGAAAAACAGTAAAAGTTTTCTCATCATTGTTTTGAATTAATTATTATTTAAGCTATATTTTTTGCGTCAGGAAAGAAGCGGACACAATGCCTGCACCTCTTTTAATAGTAGGTCCCACGAGGGGACTCAGGTAAGCCAATGGTAACATGGGTTAATTCAGAATATCAGCTTTTGCGCTAGTATATTCATCATTGCTCTGCACCAATTATTTTGAATATCGGCTGCAAATTTAGAGAAAAAAAACTAAACCTACAAATTTTTAACCATTTTTCTATCTTTTGTAACGTAAACGTTTGCATAACGAGCAGTGATAAGCGATAAGTGCATGAAGTGATAAACTATTTCACCTTATTATTTATATAAGGCTTGAGATAAAGGACAGAAATTATCATAATTATTATAATTATCAAACGGCGACTAAGCTAATGCATAGGCTATAAGACATGGAATAAAGGACAAAAATCTTCAAAAATCTGACTCAAATCATAGTAAGCATTATGTTTCTGCAGAATTATAGTTAATCTTATAAATAGCCTTTCAATTTCAAATTAGGCTAAACTGAAAAGTAATTTAGTCTAAATTGCTCGGTAATTTAGACTAAATTGAAAAGTAAATTAGACTAAATTACTTGGTAAATTAGACTAAATTACTTCAGAGCGAATAATTGTTAGAAATAAGAAAGAAGACCACCACAGGCCCCTCCTTTATCAACCACCCTGAATCCCATTTTATCAACCACCCCTAGCCCCTCCTTTCTAAGGAGGGGGAGTAAATAGTAATAGGGATTTCCCTATGTTAATTTAGGGAAAATATGTATGGGGTTTGGGCAAATTCGCTTAACTTTGCAGCGATAATTTAAATGAAAACAGAAAATGAAGAAAGTTGTGGTTTTGACAATGGGTGCTGCACTCCTGCTCAGCAGCTGCGGCACATACACGGGAGCAGGCGCCTATACTGGCGGCATGTTCGGCAGCATGATAGGTTCGGCCATCGGCGGAATCAGCGGCGGCTACAGGGGCAGCGACATTGGATCACTCATCGGCATGGCCGGAGGTGCGGCAGTGGGCGCAGCCATTGGAAGTGCGGCCGACCAGCGGGCCTATGAGGCACGGGCAGAACGCGCCGAGGCCAGGGCTCAGGCACGTGCCGAAGCTCGCGAGCATGCACGGCAGCGAGGCTACGACAACCGCCAATTCGGCAAGGAAAGTGGCGGCGACTACGACGACTACGGACCCTACGGTGAAGGCGACGACCGCATCGACTTCAAAAGCGGCAAGGGCGAAAACGACTTCCGCCCGCAGTCGGCTCCCGAGCCTGTGGGACTGAACACCGAGCGCGACGGCATCTCCATCAGCAACGTGCGCTTCGTCGACGGCAACGGCAACGACAACCAGATCAGTGCCAACGAGCTGTGCAAGATTTCGTTTGAGGTGCGCAACACGTCGAGCAAGCCTATCTACAACGTCCGCCCGCAGGTGATAGAGACCAGCGGCAACCGCCACATCAGCGTATCGCAGGGCATCAGCGTGGAACGGATTAATCCCGGACGAGGCGTGCGCTACACGGCGATGGTGAAAGCCGACAGCCGGCTGCGCGACGGCACCGCCACCTTCCGCGTTTCGGTGGACAATCCGGCCACGGGGCGTTCGGTAGAAATCAACAACATAGAAATAATGACGCGTAACTGATACGCGTCATTATTTTTTTAATTCAACACAGAGATACTGAGGTACAGAGGTTTTTCTTTATAATACGCAACCTCTATTTCAGGATACTGACCCCACCCCTGCCCCTCCCCTACGATGGGAGGGGAGTAAGGAGTACCACTTATCTCATGATTTTCTTGCCCCCCTTGACAACTACGCTGCCAGCGGGAACTTTGCGGCCGTCGACGCGTATGCCTCGTAAATCGTAGACAGGCTGTGACTCACCGGAAACGCTGACGGCGGAGATGCCTGTGGCCGACTCGCCCGTTATCTCTAAATCGTCAATCTGCCACCAGTATTGCAGACCTTCCTGAGAAGTGTCGTAGCAGTTGAAGCGGATGCGCATATTGTCGGAGGTGTAGGCACTTAGGTCGAGCTCAATCTTGGTATATCCCGAGCCTGGTGTCACGGTATTGCCGTTCTCGTCGCGCGGATAATCCTTCAGCACGTCGAAGATGGTGGTCCATGTGGTGCCGCCGTCGCTGCTCACCTCTATAATATAAATAGGTGGATTGACCTTAGGCGTGGCATTGCCGCCGTTGGTGTGCGAATAGAACGTAAGCGTCTTACCACCGGCAAAGACGGGCGACGTGAGGCGTGCCTCCTGGTGCAGGTCTTCCATCATGGTCTCAATCATGCTCATGGCATGGGTTCCGCTGTTCACCATCTTCTTGGCCTTGCCCGAGGGTGTGCCGTCGGTGTACTGCCAGCCGCGATTGGCCTCGCCAGAGTTCTCGAAGGTCCATCCATTAGGATTCTCGGTATTCTCGAAGTCGTCGAAGAGGATAACATTGCCGGCCTTGGCTTCCTGAGCCACGGTGAAGATGCGCGTAAGCTGGGCATCGGTGGTGCTGGTGACCGTAATCTGGGCCGTGCGTTCGCTGCCGGTATCGTTGTCGGCATTGGCCACAATGCTAACGGTAGTGGTGCCGGCATCGCCACTTGTAGGACTGACGGTGAGCCATGCGGGAACGCCGGAGATTTGCCAGCCGTCGTCGCTGCTGATGGTCAGCGTGGCGCCGCTGTTGGCCTGTCCCTTCAGCGTGAACGACTCTTCGGAGAGAATCAGCTGGTGAGTGGTTTCGAGCAGGTCGAACGAAATAGTCTCGCCGCAGGCAGACACGTTGGCAATGGCAAAATTGGCCAAGGTGCCGTCGCTGTAGAACGGCTTCTCGTCGGCCAGTCCGCCGAAAGCCGTGCGCCCGCTCTCCTTGCTGAAGGCAGCCTGCAGGATGTTGCCGTCGGAAGTGGTGGTGCCACCGGGACGGAAGATATACTGCTCGTCAAGACGCGTGGTGCCGTTGTAGCCCACATTACCGCCACTCTGGTTGGGATTGATGCGATAGACGAGCAAGCCCGACTCGGGGATACTGCTGTCGTAGCCTTCCTTCTTGCGATACTCCACCACGAAATACTCGTCGCGCCCCACGGGCTGAATCTTATAGGCAATGTTCTCGCTAGTGGTGCCGCCGACAGGGTTAAGAGTGTAGGTGCCCGGTTCGGAAATCAGGGGAATCTCGTCAATCCACTTGCAATAACGATACTTGGTGTAGGCCATCATCTGCTGCGGAGTGTCCTGATTGTCGGACATGAGGTCCCACACGCCCACGGGATTCAGGCTGCCGCTGACGTGATAAAGGTCGTAGGTGCCCAGCGAGTGGGAAGTCTCGTGACAGATGGTGCCCAGCGTGGTGGGAGCCGTAAGACGGGCACGGTATTCATCGAACACAATGAGATAGCCCACCACGCGACTGCCGTTGATGGTGAACTCGCCTGTGGCTGATACAAGGTCGGAACGATGGGGCCAGAGCATGTGACGGCTGCCCAGTTCGGAACAACTGCTCAAGATGATGGTCAGATTGTCCACCAGTCCGTCGGCGTCGGCATCGACCACCACGTCAGTGCCGAGGTTCTGGTCGACATAGGCGATGATTTCCTTCATCAGCGCACGCTCGCGGGCTGCCATCACCGTGGCATCGTCCCAACCGTCGGGGTTGATGCCCGATTTCTCCTGATAGTAGCCACGGGGCTGACTGGCAGTGAACGAGGAAACCTTTGTGCCGTTGGGTGCAGGGAAGAACGTGGTGTTCCAGTCGAGCTGCCCGTACGACGAGTGCTTGAAGTAATTATAGACGCTCTGCGCGCCGGCGGTCTTGTCGTTGAAGAGCTGCTCGTAGTAGTCGAAGGGATGGTCGACGAACATTACGTCGTCGGTCTCGTCGGCAAACTTCACAAAGCAGACCAGGTTGGCCTTGGTCTGACTGACTGCCAGAAGCGGAGCCGCCGGCAAGAGCATGGCAGTTAGCAAAAGCAGCTGTGATAAAAGTCTTTTCTTTTTCATCTGTCGTTTTTATATTAATGTTTAGAATTCTATAGATTCCCCTAAGAGGCTTTTGTACTCCCCGCCCCTCAAGGGGAGGGGTTTGGGGTGGGGGCTGTAATGTTCTGTAATTTTAGGCATCAGCATATATTTCTGAATACTGACCCCACCCCTACCCCTCCCCTACATGGGAGGGGAGTTTTTTAGGTAGCCTCCCCTACATGGGAGGGGAGCTGCAACGTTACTTGGTCTTGATGATTTTACGGCCATTGTGCAGATATACTCCAGGGCGCATCGACGAGCGACTGACGGCACGGCCCTGCAGGTCGAACACCTTGTCGGATGATGCCGGAACCCGGCCGGCGGCTTTGGGAAGCGTGACGGAAGTGGGCCCCGGTTTCTGGATGCCTATCACCATCGACTGTTTCTGATTGAAATCGAGTCCGGGGATGTTGAGGTCGATGTCGTAATAGTCGTCGGCCGCACCCAGCCAGCCCCAGTTCATGTGGACACGCCCACGCTCGTCGTAACCATCCACCACCCAGGTGTGCCCGCCCATGCCGGCACTGTTGCCGCTGTAGATGATGGGGCGTCCAGCCGAGAGTTCCTCGCGGATAATCTGCAGCCATTCGGACTTGGTGTACTTGCTGCGGTTCAGGTTTTGCAGCGTGGTCTCGTCGTAGCCGAAATAGCGACTGAGGGCCGTGGTCATATTGTTGGCAAAACCAGTGAACGTGGAACTGGACTTCAGTCCGTAGATCATGTTCACGGCCACGCCGCAATGGAACATCAGCGTGGCTACGGCCTCGGCTTCCTCGTCGGTATAGGAACCGGAATAGCTTTCACGCATGTGTTCCCAGTCGTACCAAGTCTCGCCGAAATTGGCCTTCAGTGCAGTATTGAACATGTTCTGCCCCTGACCGATGCCAACAGCCGGATACTCGTGATAGCGCATCACCTGCGCCATGGCACAAGCCACACAGCCCACACGGCAATGCTGCATATCGCCCCGCTCGTTGGGTTTCTCCGGACAAAGCAGATTGAAGGGAGCATCCTGGCCCCAAGTTGTGCGCAGCAGCGGTTCCACGCGTTCGGCCACCTCCTGTGCAGAAGCGGCAAGAACGGCCAACGGCATTGCTATCAGTAACAGTAATCGGTTTATCATATAATGTGAAAAGAGGATGCAGCATAAATCTGCATCCTCTTTTTCAGTTAGTTTCGCGGCGTGTCTGCAAAGAAACGCGCCAAGTTTATTTTACAATATACTTCTTGCCATTCTTAATCACGATGCCCTTGGCATTGCCGTTCACACGCTGTCCGTTCAGGTTGTAGACAGGAGTGTTGGCAGCATTTTCGTAAACGGCGACACCGCTGATGCCAGTAGGAATGTTGCCGGCAGGCTGCGTCTCAACGCCGTTTGCACCAAAGTCGTCGATGCAGAAGTAGCCCGGAGTGTTGATACCCCAAGAGCCAGTATCGCTGCTGTCGAGCATGAACTTCAGCGACTTCACCTTGCCCAGACCAGAGAGGTCAACATAGCGCCAGTCGTTCACGATGAAGTGCTTGCTGCTGTCAGCGTCGCGGAGGTCAGCCAGATAGAACTCCTTCGTGCCGGTCTCCTTGCCATCGGCATCAAGACCAGTGATGGTAAGCTTGAACCAGTCGCCCTGAGCGAACTTCTTGGCGTAGGCATCACCATTGAGCATCGAGGTGTAGGCGTAAGCGCTGTTGGTGATGTAGAATCCAGGAATCACCGTACCCTCGGCGTTGTCCATGAAGGTGACAGAACCGCCCTGCGGGAAGGCCACACCGAATGTAGCTGACTCATGTCCGCCACCTGTAACAGCGTGGAACTGGTCGGCCAGGCTCTCGTAGCTGCTGGATGTCTGGTTGCTATAGGCAAAGTTGCCCCAGAAGCCGCCATATTCAGGACTATAATAGTTGTCGAACTGGAACGAACCGCTCTTGAACGTGTTGTAGCAGATGCCGATTTCGTCCTCGTCGCGCTCCTCTTCGTAGATGCCCTGCCAGAAGCTCTCGGCATCGAGTGTCAGGTCTTCGAAGGTGGCAACGTCACCATCGAGCGGAGTCATCTCGCCCATAGCGGAATCCATAGCAGACTTCAGTCCGTTCAGAGCGTCGAACAAATCCTCAGAGCTGTCGCCCTCGAGCGCCTCGTTGGCGGTCTCGATAGCACCCTTAACCTCTGGGTTGTCGGCAAGAGCCTGTGCCTCAGGAATCAGTTCGCCGATAGCCTTGCGCAGGTAAGCCTTCTGGGCCTTGTCAATCTCGTCGGCATAGTTCTTGATGTGCTTCGGCTGGTTGCTGTAGTCCTCGCGTACAACATCCTGCGTGTCGTACAGGCGCTGAATCTCGGCAGCAAGCTCGTCGTCGGGATCGGCATCGGCCAGGATAGCCTCCGACTCAGCCAGCTCGTATTCCATCAGAGCGTTAGTGTAGTCAATCTCAGCCTGCTTCAGGGCCTCGAGCGTCTTCTCAATCTTATTCTGAGTAGCGGCAGTCTCGGCCTGATTCTCAGCATCGCGGATGGCATCTACAAGAGCCTTGCCCTCAGTCTCGGGAGACTCCTCGTTGTTCTCGTCGTAGTAGTTCATCGAGTACTTCAGCAGTTTCTTGGCCTCTTCAATCTCAGCCAGCATGGCGCTGACTTCAGAAGGATCGGCAGGAGCATCGTCGACAAGCTCAACAGAGGTTACCTGTACGCTACCGTCACCGAATAACAGCAATCTGTCGGTCTTCAGGATAGAAACTATTTCCTCGGTTATGGGCACGTCGTACCCCGTCTCCGTGGCACATGCATTCATATCAACACCCGGCAGATCCACAAAGCTCCAGCCTGTGTCTTCGCCCTGATACCTTAACGTGAGGTTAGAACCTGTGGCAGGAGAGCAATTCACACGGATAACCTGACCGGCCTCAATGCCTGCGAAGTCGTTGGCGTTCTGGAAGTGATGCTCATACACAGTCACGGGAGGCCATCCGCCAAGCGTCACATTGCCTACCCAGATACTCTCTTCAGAACCGCTATAGGCACTCTCCACGGCCACCGTCTTCACATTGAAGGCAGTACCGTTGATGGCCATACCATTGGCCTGCATATACTTCAGCATGTCGCCCGTAACCACGAACGAGTGCACGTAGTCGCCGCTCTGGTTAAGCGGAAGATTAGCTTCGATGAACTTCCACACCGTAGGATCCTGGAGACCAATCTGATAGCTCCAGTTGTCGGGATTAGCACCGTCGGGAGCTCCCAGCACGCCAATGTTCAGGATGTCGCCCACCTTCACGTCGGCAAAGTTCTCTGCCGGAATGATAATGCTTTTCCCGCTGTTCCAGTCAACAGTCTGGGCTTCGTCGCTGCTCCATATCACGGTGCCGGGGACCACGAGCCCTGCCGGCGTAAAGCTCTTGTTCAGGTTTTTAAGTGCGGGGAGCCCGTCCTCGCCCTGTACGAAATAAGTACCGCTAGGGTCGAGCAGACTGGTCACAGTACCGTCGGCAAACTGGGCAGCAGTCATCGAATTGCTGCCGTCATTCTGGTCGCAAGTGCTGTCCAGATAGTAGCAGTTGGTCATATTGCCATCACAGCAGATTGCGCCGTATTCACTATAACTACCATTGATTTTTATTGTGCCTGTATTGGCACAGTTTTCCATGATGCAATTATATTCGCCTACTATTCCTCCTGTGCAATTACCCGTTCCCGTTATTGTACCATAATTAATACAATAAGAAACAGTCAAGGCACTTGAGCCATAGCCGGTGATGCCACCTGCGCACGAAGAAGAAGCTGTGATAAGTCCATAGTTGGCACAGCCGGTAATATAGCTGTTAATAGAACCATCATCTCCACCTAAGCCACTATCGTCTCCTACAATTCCACCTACATCGAAGACACCTGTCACCGTGGCTGCATTATAACAGTTGCTGATGCTTGTGCGGTCGCTGTGTCCTAGTATTCCGCCCAAGTAATCATATCCATGGATATAGCTGTCTTCAACTCCCAGGTTTTTTATCAAGCCTTCCTTTGAACGTCCGAACAGCCCCAGATAATCCGAATCCGGATCATCGATAAAGATTCCGCTGACATGATGGCCGTCGCCGTCGAAGATGCCATTGAAAGTATAATACGCGTTACCGATAGGAGTCCACGTCTGATAGCTGCCGCTTCCCAGGCTGCCGTCAGCTTGCAGCACACCGCTGTTCAGCTCAATGTCGGCAGTCATCTTGAAATACTCCCCTGCATAGTTGTTTCCATTGTTAACCTCATAGGCAAGGTTAGCCAGTTGCTGTGCCGTACCGATGATATAAGGGTCAGTCTCTGTTCCCGAGCCGCCTCCGAAGGGTTCAGATGCCGATTCCGACGGATAGCTCCACGAAGCAGGCACCTTACGTGGTGCCTTACGTGCATTTGCGGTTTCCTGACTGTTGGCATTGTTTCCCAAGAAATCAATCCATGCCCTCATCTGGGCAGAAATAGGTTTTTCTGGTCTTTGCACATTCTTCTTGTTACTCTGTGCAAAACCCGTCAATGCCACAACGAGTGTGAATAGTGATACAAAGAGTAGTCTTTTTTTCATATCTACTTCTTTAAAGATTATTTCGCCCTAAGTCCGTTTAGGCGAAGGAATAATAATTTATAAAATTACTTACATGCTTCAGTACAGCGGACTAGTCTCAGGCTTCCCGTCTCAGGGGTAAGCCCTGCCTGAGTGCTACAAACATTCCTTGATTATTTGTTGGTAAACTTTTTATTAAATGAATAATTTGAAAATTTTCGGTAAAGTTACAAATATATTGGAGAATAGAAAAGAAAGGCTCCGCTAATTTTATTTTTTTTAACGGTTAGTGGCAAAGTAGATAAAAGTAAAAATGGGATTTTAGGATCTTGGGAGTACAAACAATGTATGCTATCTTCACGGACAACGTGTTTCTTGAATTAACGTGAGCTCGATAAAAATGCAAAAAAAATTCCCACTCTCGGTGAATGGGAATTTTTAATTATAGAGATTATGAATGTTCCTTGCGGATTATTCGGCCTTTGCTTCCTCAGCAGCAGGTGCCTCAGCAGCAGCTGTCTCCTCAGCCTTGGGAGCCTCGGCAGCAGCCTTCTTGCCACCACCACGACGGGTGCGCTTGGCAGCCTTAGGAGCCTTTGCCATGTTCTCGTCGAAGTCGACGAG
>JAEEGI010016167.1_pt1 | contig 15432 bp, 10 predicted proteins | sample 8958751 | NCBI WGS metagenome assembly JAEEGI01 (sample SAMN16246545, study PRJNA631951) | gut metagenome | biome: gut microbiome; feature: rumen; material: KS-attached | host: Bos | place: Iran: Karaj | collected 2018-10
AAATATGTTGAATATATAAAGAATATTGAGTTAAGGAAACTGAAATTGAAATTAAAATTATAAAAATAATCATTCTTTTAATTATAAATTTTATAATAATAAATTGACTTAAATTTTGGATTTTTTATACATAGATATTAATTCTTAATAATGAAAAATGATTAATCAAGAATATCTTTTCTATATTTAGATAATAATTCTTTAATAAATCAATACTTAATTTACCTATATAAGGTTAAATCCAGACATTCTTATTAAAAAATTTTTTTAAAAATTCATAATAGAATTTTTTCAAAAAAAAATCTAAATGATGTTAATTAATTTTTTTCTATGGGATTTGTGTATCATATTGTTTTAAATTAATAAATTTATTTTTCTTATTTTATATCAAATCATCAAATAGGAAATTCATGTGTTTTATCAATATCATATGGGGTATTATTGCATTACACATTATTTTTTTTAAATTATTAATTTTTTAGAGTTTAAGTTTAAAAGTTTTAGACTTTTATAATTAAATATATTTGAAATATTTTGAAGCAATGAATTTTAAAACTGCGATATTCAAATATATTATTAAAGGGCATACAAAAAATTTTGGGCTTATATAATTGAAAATTTATTTATTTAAATCTCAAATTCAATAATTAATTTATATCTTCATTCTTTTTTATTATTTCATTTATTTTTGTTTTAAATTTGTTTTTTAAAAAAAGGAAGAGAGAAATGAAATTCAATTATAATAATTTATATATATCATTTAAGTTTAAAATACAAAAACTTTAATTATTAATATTAATCAATAAAAATATTTTTATATAAATATAATTATTAATTTATTTATTTATTATATATCATTGAGGGATAAAAAAAATATTATAAAATATAAACTTTAAAAAAAAAGAGAAAAAATAATTTAAAACATTCAATAAGAAAAATGTAAAAAATATTACTTTTACTTAATTAACCATTAAATATATTCTTCATTAATATTATTATATAATTCAATATTAAGGTCTCTATTATAAGTTTCGAAATTAGAATAAATAGTATCAACATAATAAGAATAACTAATACTTAATTCAGTTCCTTTTTATAAAATTTAAATTTTAATAATGAATTATGATAATTTTAGTAACAATATCCTTACTTTTATTTATTAAAGTATTTTACTAATAATTGAAATATTTAATTTAAAAAAGGCACTAATGCTCAATTATTATAAAAACATTTTTTTTAAAATAAAAATATTTTTCTAACACCAATATAAATATCTCATTAGACTTTTTAAAATCAAAAAAAATTGATTAACTCTTTTACATATATTCTTTCTAAAACATTAAATATTAACTAATATCAATACTTCTTATTAAAAACATTTAATTATACTATATTTTTTCTTATTTACAAATTATCTGACTTTCAAAATAAAAATTGTAAATTTAAAAGATAAATTTAATGCGAAAGAATTATATAAATATAATTAAAATTTAAAAGAAATTTAGGGGAACATTAATTATATTAAATTTATTTATTGCAAAAATATTATATTTATTTTATTAAATTATATAATTTTTTTCCTTAATTTATACTTATAGTTTTTATTGAATTTTTTTCAGAAATATAATTAGTTGAATATAATCTTTGTCTTTTTTTTGAATTTTTTTTTAAATCAAATGATAAATCTTCAATTGAAGCACTTCTTTTATTTATTTTATTTTTTCTTTTATTAAAATATCCACTTTCATATTTTAAATTATTTATTTGATTGCTTTTCTTAACTACTTCAGATTCATTTTTATTTTTCATTCTATTATTTTTATTTGGTTGACTGATTTTTGTAAATAAATCATATATTTTCATTTGTAAATCAGTATATTTATTTTGTAATTTTTGATATCTTTCATTATAAAAATTTTCTCTATTTTTATTTATTTTATTTTGTTCTTCTATTTTTTTTTTAATAATTAGAATCTTAATCTTTTTATCTACAATTTTATTTTTTTGTTTTTCAAATAATTGAATTTTTTCATTACATTCATTTTTAATTTTCATGTTTTCTTTTTCAATTTCTTCAATTTTATTAACATAATAATTAGAAAGTTTATTATATTCATCTTGAAATTCTTTAAGAGAAATTTCATAATTATTTATTGTGTCTTTTATATTTAAATGCTTATAAATTAAATCATTACAATAATTTGTAATTTCTTTTCTTTTTTCATCAAAAATATTTCTGTGTATTAAATTTTGAGATATATTTCTTTTTAGTTTATAATCATTTATTTTTAAATCTCTTATTTCATTATTTATTAATTCTATTTCATTGTTTTTTTTTTTTATTTTATCTTTATTTTTTTCATTTACTTTTCTTATTTTATTATTTAAATTTTTTTCTTTTGTTACGTTTAATGTCAAATTATTATTTTTTGAATGTAAATCATATTTAATTTCTTTTTTTGGTGAATAAGAATTTGAATGTCTTTTTTTCATTTTTTATTTAATATTTAATTTGAAAAAAAAATAATTTAATCACTGAAATTCATCCATTTATTTATATTATATTTATATAGCAAGTTTTTTATTTAATTTTTTTTGCTTTTCATATTTTAATGTTTTGTTCAAATAAAATTTATCATTTATAATTTTGGTTTTTCATTACTAATAATTTTATTCTAAACTAAAGGCTGTTTTTTTTAGAATTTTTCCTTTTAAAAATTTTAATTATATATTTAAAAATAATAATTTCTAGTTCACACATTTTCATTACTAAATTATCTTCTTCTTTTATTTTTAAAACATAAACTTTTTTTCTGTGATACTTGATTTTCTTCTTTTATTATTAAAATTTAAATGATATATTATTTAAATTCCTTTATTTGATTTAGAATGTTTTGTATTTATTAATATTTTGATTAGAATTGTTATCAACTGAAAAATGATTTTAATTATTTAAATTAGTAAATTTTGTATTTTTTGATAATTATATTAATTATTTTCAATAAAATTTTAAACAAAAAATAGAAGAAAAATAATTTTTTCAAAAAAATTAAAAAATAATTAAATATTTTTAATGGAAGAAACAAGTAATTTAAATAATAGATTAAGTCAAGAAAATAAACTTTATTTAAAAAATAAAGAATCAAATCAAGGAAAAATAGAAACAATAACATTTATAAATATACTGACAAAAATAGAAATGAAATTTCAAACACTTCAAGGATATTTATTTTGGTATAGTATACTAGAAATATTTATATTTTTTATTGCAATAATATTGTTTTTTTCTTCTACAAAAAATATGAAAAAAGTTTGGTTTTTTCTTCCACATATTCCAAAAGCAATCATTGGTTTTATAATATTAAAACATTTACCAAAAACTCATGAAATTTTAAATAAAATTAATTTTGATGAAGATTTAGTTAAACTTGAAGAAAATTTTAAATCTGAATTGATTTCATTTCTTAAAAATAAAGAAAGTTCAATTAAAAAAATATTAGCTTTTTATTTTATTTTAGATACTATTTGTATTACTTTTGATTGTGTTTTATTTTGTGTTATTGCTCCTGATTTTGGAGAAAAAGGAAGAGAACAAAAATTTTTTGTTTTAATAATATGTGATATTCTTTTTATATTTATTGATTTTATATATTTTTCATTTATTAGTTCTTTTAAATATACATTTGCAAAAAAAGAAAATGAAGCAATTAAAAAAGCTTTAATAGGATTTTTCTCTCAATTAAGAGTTGGAATTGCAACTGGATTTAATACTATTGCTAAAAAAATTTCAAAAACTACTTCTAATTCTCAAAGGAATACTGAAAATAATAACAATGAGAACCCTTTTAATGGTAATAATAATTATAATAATGAAAAAAAAATTAAAGAAGAAATAAATATTCAAAATATTTGATTTAATAATTTGTTGTTTGAATTTTATTCTTTTTAAACTAAATATATTATTTATTTATTTATATATTTAATTCTTTTTCATATTCTTTTAATTGATTAATAAAACCTTTATTAGGAGAAATTTTTTTTCTTTTTTCTCTAACTAAATTTAAAGCATCTTCAAATTTTATTTTTTTATATTTCATAATATAAGCTATACATATAGTTCCACTTCTAGAAATTCCTGCATGACAATGAACAAATACTTTTCCATTATTAATAATAGCATTATTAATAAATTCTCCAGTTTCATTAAAATATTTTTTAATATTTTCATTTTCAGTATCAACAACATTAATTGTCATATAATGAAATTTATCTGGAAAATATTGTTTTATTCCTTGACCAACAATTAATATATGAGTTATTTTATTTTCTTCTAATATTTTTAAATTAGAAGCAGCTCCTATTGAACCAATAAATAAGTTATTTATTAATTCTATTGGTTTTGTATCTTCTTTTAACATTTTCATTGCTGAAAACATTTCTACTAATTTCATTATTTTTACTATTTTCTTTTTATCATTTTTAGCGTTTTCATCCTTATTATTTATTACTTCTTTACATAAACTTGATAATTTATTTTGAATTTCTTCTTGGAAATTATTCACATCTTCTTTAAAATTATTTTCTTCATTTTTATTTTTATCTTCTATTTTTTTATCCATTATAAAGTAATATAATTTAAAATTTAATTAAATTATGAATGGAGAAATAAGTAATAATGAAAATTATATTAATTTAACATTAAAAAAAAATAAAAGTGAAGTTTTTCAAAGAAAAGGAAGAGCTTCTTTTTTTACTCCTAATGATATTGTATATAATACAATAAATAAATGTGCTGATAAAAATAAATTTTATGATAAAATATTAACTGAATTAAAACTAATAGAAAGTAATATTACAGATAGTAAATTAAAAAATGAATCAAAAAATATTAAAGAAAAAGAAGAAGAAGATAAAGAAGAAAATAAAAAGGAAAATATTCTTGACCCAAACTTATTAATTCTTATAAATAAAGCACCAGAAAAAAGAACATATATAGATTTAATAAAATTAAAAAATTATTTATTAAATACAAAATTAGTATCTCATTATAATAAATTAAAATTAGATAAAGAATCAATAGAAAAATTATTAACAATATTTTCATTAGAAATGAAAGGATTAAAATTTAATGAAAATGAAAATATATATTCATTAGGAGAATTATCAAAATATATTTATTTAATTATTTTAGGAAAAGTTGAAGAAGTAAAACCAGTAAAAGAAGAAAGTGAAATGACTGGTTTTGAATATTTTTCATATTTAATGGAATTAATTAAAAATAAAGAATTTGAAATTTATAATATGACTATTAAAGAAAATAATAATATTTATTTTATTGATAAAAATGATAAAGAAAAAATTCAATATTATTTTATTGTTAATACTTTAAATCAAATTAAAAATGGTTTTTTAATTACTTTTAAAGAAATATTAGATTTATGTAACATTACTCCTCAATTTCTTGGTTTAGAAGAAAATAAAATTAATTCTTCAAATTATATAATTTCAAATTTAAAAAATATTTTATATAATATTCCAGAATTAACAGAAGATAAACTTTCTTATTATTTATTTTTTCAAGAAAATTTTATAAAAAAAAAAGTTTTTGTTTTTAAACCTAAAATTATTTCAAAATTAGAAGAAGGAGATTTTTTTGGTTATTCTTCTCAAATAGAAATAAAAAGAGATGAATCAATGAGAGCAAAAGAAAATTCTTTTATAGTATATTTAGACAATAATATTTATGAATATTTTTTTTCAAAAGAAAAATATTCAATAATAAATAAAGAAATAGATTTTTTAAGAGATAATTTTATTTTTTCAAAAATTCACAAAAAAAAATTTGAAAAAGAATATTTTAATTTATTTAAAATTGAAGAATATAAAAGAGGAGAAATTTTATCTTATGAATTTACTCCTATAAAATATCTATATTTTATTAAAAAAGGTGAAGTTGAATTATATACAAAAAAAAATTCAATTCAAATTCAAAGTTTATTAAATGAATTTAAAAAAACAGATTTTTCAAATTCAAATTTTTTTACTTATAAATATAATACTTTAAAAACAAATATAATTGAATTAAAAAAAGATTTAGAACAAAATAAAATATCTAAATTAGTTTCTTTAAAAGAAAAAGAAATTATTGGTTTAGAATGTGTTTATTATAGTTTAAATAACTTAACAACTTCTCAAATTTCAGAAGATAAAACTATAATATATAAAATTTCTTTGGATGATTTTTTGTCTATTTTAAATTCAAATTCTGAAATATTTCTCAGTATTGAAAAAGTAATAAAAAAAAGATTAGATATGTTATATTTTAGATTTTTTACTGTTAATAATATTAAAATTTCTTTAGCTGATTTAAAAGAAAATTACAGACAACAAATTGAATTTGAAAAAGAATTGATTGCTCAAAATAAAAATGAAGTAAATCAAAAAAATGAAAAAAATAAAGTGTTATTTGATCTTCAAAAAAATTATAAAATTAAAACAAAAAATACAACTTTACCTGTTTTGACAAAAAAAAGTAATTCTTTAAAAAGAATTATAATTAATGAAAATAAATTAAAAAAAATTAGAGAAAATAATAAAAGAAAATTAAGTAAAGATGAATCAAATTTATCAAGAAATTATTCTTTTTTTTCATTTGAAGATAATATGCTTAAGAAAATAAAAAAAAATATAATTGAAGAACAAAATCAAAAAAATTATTTTGTTAAAAATGACAATACTATTCAAAATGAAAATCATTCTTTTGAAATAAATGAAAATCATAAAAATATTAAAAATCAAAATTTTGAAAATAATACAGGATTTGCTTTTTATACTCAATTACCTAATATTAATAATTTAAATAATAATCAAATAAATTTAAATATAACAAAAAACCAAAAAACAAAGAAAAAAATTAATCATCCTTATTATGATCCTTTTGTTATTGAAAAATTAAGAAAATATTCTATTTTTGATCAAAATTTTCTTATAAATGATAGTAAAGAAGATGAGAATGAACAACAATGTCAATTTGAAAAACCAATTTTTTCTTATAGTCAATATAAATTAGGTAATAAAATAAGACAAAAATTAAAAATTGAAAATGAAAAAAGAAAAAGTGTCTTATATAGAAATTTTAAAAACCAAATAAGAGAAGATTTAATTAATTGTGAAAATTAATTTTTTTTTTCAATATAAAGTTTAATTTAGTTTTCTATAAATAAATAATATATTAAAAATTAAATTAAGATGTATTAATTAATATTAAAAACAAAGAATGGTAATATTAAGAAAAATAAAAATAAATTTTTGGAGAGATATATGAATAAATTATTAAATTATTAAAACATTAAGTTAATTGATAATATTTTACATATAAAATTAAAACAATTAAATAAATTCAAAAAAATAAAAATATTAAAAATTAAAAGACCTACATGATATTTATTTTTTTATTTAAATTTGGTATTTAAATTATAATAAAAATCTTTCATTTCAACAACATCATTGAGTTTATTTACAGGCATAATATTTATTTTTCTATTAATTTTATTTAAATTATTATAAGAATAAGAAGTACTATTATTTAATTTTCCTTTTTTTAAATCTTCTAAATCTTCTTTTACCTTATTTATATAATTATTTTTTTCAGTGAAATTATTATTTTTTCTATTATAATCAAATATATCACTTTCACTTTTTCTTATTTTGAATTTATTATTGTTTCTACTTTTTAATGCGTAATTATTATTTAAATCAATTCTTTCTGTTTTACATACTGAAAATATTTTATTATATTTTCTTTCAGTTGAATTTATTTTATTATCTTTACTTGAATTTGATTCAGTCAATAAATTAATATCACTTTTAGCTTTATGAAATTCATTTTCTGAAGTTAAATTTTTAATATCATTATCATTATCTTTTTTATCATTATCAAATTCATTTAAATTATAATTTTTTGATCTTAAATTAATTGATAAAGTTTTATAATGACCTTTTTTAATAGAATTATTTATATTTTTTGTGTTTAATTTTTCATTTACTTTTTTTAATTGTTTTTCTTTATTATGAATCAATTTTTTTTCTTGTAAATTATTTTTTTCATTTTGTAATTCTTTTAAATCTTTTTGATATTGATCTCTATAACTTTTTAATAGATTATTTTTTTCTTGACTTGATTGTTTAAGTTTATTAATTAATAAATTAATTCTTTCATTTGTATCATCATTATTAAAATAATCAATTTGAAGAGAATCAACAAAACTTAAATTAGAAGTATCATCAACTTTTTTTCCATTAATTAATAATAAGCTTTTAAGATTTTTTCTTTTATGATCATATGAATTTTTAAACTTTAAATTTTTTCTTTTATCTAAATGATCTAAAGTTTTAAAATGAGTATTTTGTAAATTATATCTTCCATTTCTTTTATAAATTGAATTAGTTTTAAAATCTTTTAATATTCCTTTTCTTATTCCATTTGTTTTATAAAAATTATTATGAAGATCATTTAATAAATCATTTATTAAATAAAAGTCTTTATGAGAAAATAAGAAATCATAAGTCTTTGATCTTTTTAAAAATTTTTGTATTTCTGGATCATTCGGATTAAAATATTTATTTGATTTAGATTTTTTATTTTTACAAGAATGACTATGTTTAATTAAACGAGAATAATGTTTTTTATAATTTTTTAAATGAAATTTTTGTCCAGAGTTAAATAAATTTTGAAAAAAACCTTTATTATTCCCAAAAAGAAAATTAGATCTATTATTAGAATAATTAGAAAATAAATAATCATTAAAAAATCTATTATTATTTAAATTATTTTTACCATATAAATCAAATTTTAATTTTTCAAATTGATTATTTCTAAAATTCCATTCTTTTAAAGATAATATTCTATTAGGATTAAAAGTATTTACACCATAAACATGATTATATTTTTTAATATCATATCCATTACTTTTTCTAAATAAATTATTTCTATTATCAATTTTTTTTTCATTTTCATGATAAATTATTTGATTCATTTTTTCATTTTTATTCTCTTCATCATTATTTTCAATTTCAGAATCTAATTCTTTTTCAATTTCATTAATAATATTTTCTTCATTCATTGTTTTAGATAAAATTTCTTCTTCACTTTTTATTCTTTTATTCTTTGATTTTTTCCCTTTTTTTTTCTTATCTAAACTTTTATTAATATCATAAGGAAAATTAAGTCTTTCATAAGGATTTTTTAATAAATTATTTTTAAAAGGAGATTTTATTTTTTTTCTGTTGCCCAAATAAGAAACACTTTTTTCAGATTTTGAAGGACCAATTCCACTATTTTTTAAACTATTAACAATACTATTATTATTATTTTTTTCTAAATCATCAAACATTCTAATTCCATCTTTATATAAATTTGAATATGTTCCTATTGGCTTTTCACTTAAACTAAAATTTGGACCCACGTAATTTAATCTATCTTTAAATATCTCTAAATATGTTTTTCTTGGTTTTAAAGAATCAATTGTATTTGTTGAATTATCTATTTGAGAGTTTTTTAAACTTCTTAAACTTGGTGATTTTTCTTTTGATAAATCCATTGGTTTAATTAAAATTAATAAATTAATTTTATTTCTTAAATTATTATTATTTTTTTATTGTTTTTTATTTATTTTAAAATATATTATAATCTCATTTATTTGAGTTTAATATATAATATTATTATGTAATTTAGATAAAATATAATATAAATTATTATAAATTAAAAGAATTTAAATATCTTCGATTTTTTTTTTAATTTTTGAAATGTTAATTTGTAAATCTTGAATTCTTTCATTAAATTTACTTCTCAACTCAACTAAAGTTTTAGTATTAGATTTCGAAACAATTAACTTACTAAATTTTTCAGCACTGTTAAAATTATTATTAACAAAATCCAATTTTTTTTCAATATTTTCAAATAAATTTCCATTAAAATCTTCAAATAAATTTTTTTCTTTTACTTTAATATCTTCTAATCTTTCCATATTTAAAATGAAATAAATCCAATGTTGATATTTTTTTTCTTTTTTTGATACATAAGCTTCTCCAATAATACCTAAAAAAATATTAATAATTCCAACAATAGAAAACATACAAAAACTATAGCAAAAAATGCATCCTAAAAAATAAGATTTATCACATAAATCAACAAAAACATCATAAACTGAGTCTCCATTCATTAAAGAATATAAAACTGCAATTGAATCTGAAATTAAAGCAAATTTATCACTTCTCCAAAAAATACATTTTCCAAAAAAAGCATATCCCATAAATAAAGGAAGAACTCCTATTAAATAATTTATTGATGAAGGTAAAGCTCTTTTCATTGCTAAATATATATCTGAATAATTTTTAAAGTTTTCAAAATATTTCATTAAATTTATATATGAGAATACACATCCTAAACTTAATGTTAATTCTGTTGCTTGAAATGTTACATCTCTATCAAATATTGTCAGTATTGATCCAAATAATTGAAATGAATTTCCTAATGTTGTTATAAAAATCCATTTATCTAATAAAATTAATTTATTTTCCTTATTGTTATTTTTATCTCTTATATAATTAAAATATTTTTTATACATTGAATAAAAAGTTAAAAATAAATTTCCTATTGATAAAAAACTCACTAGTAAATGTAACCAAATATAATCTAATTGAAATATTTGAAATGTATTTCTTTTTAAATCTTGTAAACTATGACATGATTGTCTTTTTACTTTTAAAGTTAATAAAAAGATTCCTCTTGTTTCAAAAGAAAAATGTTGTGTTATTCTCCATTTATAACATTCTAAATGATCAGCATATCTAACTGGAAATTGTGTTTGAATAGTATAATTTACATTAAAATATAATAAACTTTTAATAAATTCACTTGCTTCTAATTCATCATTAAATGGACCTAAATTATCTTTTGATAAATAATATATTTTATACTTGTTTAACTCTTTTATTCCTTTTTTATCTTTTAAATTTTTTCCTATTAAATATGGAATTGGTTTCTCATTCTCAAATAATATATTTTCTATTGAATTATTTCCTATGTTAAAATAATTTGAAAGAGATTTATTTAAAATGTTTTGAATTTCTTCAATGGAATATAAATATTTTTTCTTTTTATAATCAAAGTCTAATTTATCTTCTTCTTCATCCATAAAATATTGATATATTAAATGTTTTTGAGTTCTTTGAAATGATGTATGCAATGTTAATATTTGAAATGAAGTAAATATTATTAATCCTATATGAATAAATAATGAATATGGAAATTTATTATATATTGAATATTTTTGAATTGGATTTAAAAATAAATCTTGAGTTTCTGAATATTCTTTTTCTGATTCTTCTTCTAAAATTGGTTCTTTTGAAGATTTTTTTTTATTTATTATGTTTTCATTTAAACTTTCTGAATTATCATCCATTATTCAATTAAAAATAAATTAAAATTTATTTAATATTATTACAAAATATATTAAACTTTAGAATTTTTTTCATTATTATTATTATATTATTCTCTTTTTTACTATTTAGAATTAATTAAATATTTTAAATAATAATAATCAGGTATAATAAATTTTAAATTTTTTTTTAAATTATAATTTAATTTATAATTAATTTTAACAGTTTGATATTTTATTCTTTGTTTTTCCCTTTGATTATTGTATTTCACATTATTATATAAATATAAAAAGCTAATTTTCTTTTTTTGCCTTTTTTGACAAGCCATAATATATTTAATATATGACATTTTTTTATTTATATTAATTTTTCTAATTTTATATTTCTATATATATATTGTTTTAAAAACTCAATTCTTTTATTTTTTATATATTAAGTAATCCTAAAAGTTAATTTTCATAATATTTTATTTCCATTTCTTCCCAAAAAGTAGAGTTTTTAATCACTTTTTGTTTGAAAATATATAAACTTAATGTATTTTTTTTGTAAAAAAATTTAAATAAAAAAAATCGAAAATATTTATCACCAAAAATATGTTTTAAATTTTAATTCATATTAAATCTACTCTTTAATAAAATATTAATTTCATTAATAAAAATAATAAATTTGAATTTTAATTTTCAATGATTCTCCTAAATTGAGAAAAAATTTTTAATTTAGGAAAAAATAAATAAATATTACATGACTCAAAATCTGGTTTATTAAAATTAAGACCTATTTTTGAACAAAGGCAATTAAGAATTTTTAAAAATTCATTTTTCTTTTTTTTTGTTTCTCTATTCCCTTTATATAATAATAATAAAAAAATACGTAAAAGCCCAGGCATTATTTTTTCAACAAAATCATTCACAGCTTGAAATTGTATATTGTAATCAAAGATAAAATTAATATTTCGAACAGAAAGAAAGAACTGTAAAAAATAAATCAAAGAAGGAATATTAAAATCTTCTAAATAATTAATCAACATCAAGAAAATATTTTAAAAAATTTTTATCTGAAAATCAAAAATAACTTTGTGAGAAAAATACTTATCAAAAAAATCTTCAATGTTTAAGTAATTTATGTTAAAAACATCATAAGCTTGTGCAAATTCTATTTTACATTTAATTCCAAATTTTTTTTCATAATTTAAATCATTAATTAATTCACTTAATTTATTTAAAAAATCTGATTTTCTTGATAAACAAATAATAATTTTATTATTAACTCTAAAAAATTTGATATGCCCACCAATTTCAGAAAAAGAAATATAATAAGGAAAATTATTTAATTTTGGTAAAGTTTCTAAATTTATTTTTTCAATATAATTTTTTGCAACTTCTTCATTGACACATACAATTTCAAAACAAAAAAAAAAATGATCATTTAAAATATCATTTGGTAAAAAAGGTTCTATTGGATTTATATAATTATCCCCTAAACACAAATCTATATGATTAATATAATGTTTTTCTCTATTTTCTTTTGTGTCAATTTCAATGTGAATTTTTCCTTCTTTTTCTTCATTTTCATTTGTTTCTTCTTTAACTTTTTTTTCTTTAATTTTGTTTATTATATTTTCAAAATAATTTACTATAGATTCCTCTATAGATTCTATAAAAGAAAAAATCTCTATTATTGCTTCTGAAGGGAATTCATCTAAAATTTCTGCATAAAGATCTTTTTCCATTTTATACAATATATTTTTTTATATATTTTCTTTTATTCATTTATAATTTAATTAATATTTGATTTATTTTTTTCTTTTAATTCTTTCCTCATTTTTTATTTTTTTTTTTTAATTTATATTTTTTTATTTCCATTTTAATTGTATTCGTTCTTATTTTATGAATTATTGGTCTTGGAATTTTATTTATTTTTTTTTCTAATTCCATTTTAAATTATTGTACATTTTTAACATTAATATAAATAATTTTAATTATATAAATTATATTAAATTAATCAATTATTAATTTGAATTGTTTTAAAACAAAAATTTATATTTCAAATATTAATCACAATAATAATATATCTAATTCTATATTATTGATTAAAAAAAAATTTATAAATTAAATCAAATAAATTATGTTTTACTAAACAATCCAATTATACAAGTTGATTTAAATTCTGCACAATTATTACTATAAATAGGAATTCTTCTATAACCTTCTTTCATAATACAAAAAGGAATACATGACCTTGCAACTAAAACATTATTATATTTAATTTTAAAAATTAATCCTCCAACATCAGATTCATAAATATTAAATCTCATAATTCTATTATCTTTAATTTTAGTAAAAATAAAACCATCAATTAATTCAAATTTATATTCTATATTATTTTGTTTTTCTGCATTTATACCCAAAACATAAACAGACATTGTCATAAATTCATTTTTTTTAATTTTCATTCCTGTAAATTGAATAATTTTACTTAAAGCAAAGATAATTTTAATAGAAACTTCAAGAATAAAATGTGGTTTATCATATCTTTCAATTTTTAAATTATTAATTTGAAATTTTTTTGGTTTTTCTACATAACCTAAATTTTTATTTTGTTTAAAAAAAACTTTATCAAATAAAGTAAAATCATCATGAGTAGCTTGAATATTTAAAGCAGCGACTTGAATTCCAGCAGCCCAACATTGAACAATATTATAATTTGAACTATTAAAATTTTGAGGATAAATTTTCATTAAAGAATTAGAAGTAAATTGAATAATTTTAGTTCTTTTATCAAAAGATTCTAAAAACTTATTAATTTTTTTACTTTTTAATGTTACAAATTCCCAAGGATAATATTGTGATTTTTCTAATATTTCAAATTTAAATTTAGTTCCAAATAATCCTCTTACTTTAACTAAAGTTTCTTCAACTTTTTCAACTTCATCAATTTCTTCATCATCATTATTTTCATCATCCATATTATTAATATTAGATGATTTAAATTTACTATTAATAAAATCAGTTTTATAAGTTTCAATTTCTTCTTCAGTTAATTTCATTTGTTCATCAAAAGTATTTAAAGCAACTGATAAACCTCTTATCATATGAAATTTTGGAACAGTATTTTCAGTATTTATTTCCTTTCTTCTTTGTGGAATAACAGTTAATTTTTCTTCTGGAATTCTTGGCCCAGAACATTTAATAATAAATTTATATTTTAAATCAGATAAATTAGGTAAATATTTTGGTAAATCATCATCAGGAAAAATATATAAATCAACTAATATTTCTTTAAATAAATTAGCAAGAATAGTTTGATGTTTTTTATCAAGATGATTTTCAATAGATAAAATAACAGGATAAGGTGAATTAATAAAAGCACTTTTTCTTAATTCAGTTAAAATATCTTTAACATGAATTTTACCAACTAAAGTATAACCATGAGTAACAATAATATCATCATTATTTCCATTATAACAATCTAATTCAACTAATCTATAACCTTCTAATACAGCAAAAGAATACATTGAAGCTGAACTTGAACCATGTAATTGATGACCTGTTAAATAAGTATTATGTGTACTATTTATATAATAATCTGTTAATGGTAATCCTTCATATAAATCTGCTTCTAATTTATCTAAATCATATACTGTCATAAATTCTGAATAAAACATAAAAGAAAATTCTTGTAATGACATTGTTAATTTAAATTTGTTATTATTGTTTTTTTCTGTAAAGGAATTTATTATATTTTTTATTTCTTCTTCTGATAATTTTTTATTTTGTGAATTGTATATTTCATCTATTTGATTAAATAATTCTTCTTTTTCTTTATTTGTTAATAATAAGGAAAATTTTATTATTATATTTATTGAATCATATAATTCTATTATTTCTTTTTCTTCATTTTTAAAAAATAATATTAATGATGATGGAATTAAAACATTTTCTTCATTTGAATATTTTGAAAAAATTTGATTAAATTCTTTACCAGAAGTAATTG
>JAEEGI010016169.1_pt1 | contig 15431 bp, 11 predicted proteins | sample 8958751 | NCBI WGS metagenome assembly JAEEGI01 (sample SAMN16246545, study PRJNA631951) | gut metagenome | biome: gut microbiome; feature: rumen; material: KS-attached | host: Bos | place: Iran: Karaj | collected 2018-10
CGGCTGCCCAAGGCGCCGTGTCTGTTTGCCACCGTGGACTACAACGGGCAGGAGGAACCGACTGTCACATTCTATATGGAGGAGATTCCACATGAGTCGTTATACGCAAACCCTTGACCGGATCAGCCAGATCCTGGAAAACATGATGAAACGGGTCGCAACGATCCGACAGCTGTACGACGCCGGTATGTACCAGGCCGCCCAGGTACAGATGCTGCGGCTGGAGGAAAGCTCCGAGCGGCTGACTCTGCTGACCCGTTCGCTGCCCTGTTACACCGGCGCCAGAAGCGCGCCGGATGACGTTGCCCAGATCATCCGGGATGCCATTCCGGTGGAAATGGGCTTCACGCAGGATGGCTGGTTTTCCCTTCGGATTCCGCTGCTCCTGCCCAAAAAGGAAAGCGGCTCGGTCAACTATCTGCGGGGTTTCCTGCTGCCGGCAATGGAGGAGTTCTTCCGGGACAAGCCCCTGATCCGCTACCCCAAATGCGTTCTGATCTACCGCCATGTTTACGCCAGGGACTGCCCCGAGCGCCGCTATCGGGACCACGACAACATCGAGATCAACCTGGTCTCAGACAGCGTAGCGCTCTATACGATGCCGGACGACAGCCCGACGGTATGCACGCATTTCTACTGCTCCGCCGCCGGCTCGTCTGAACGAACAGAGGTCTATGTGGTGCCCAGGCAGGACTTTGGCAGGTGGCTGGAGCAGGAGAAAACCTTGCCGGATCGGGGTGTTGCTCTCTATGATTTTCCCCCGACTACGACGGAAAAGGATACGTAAAAATGGCCCAAAAAGCCGGTCTGCGAAATCCGAACCGTCAAATTGCCAGGAAATGCTTGAATTACAACGGTTTTCAGGCAGCCGGAGACGCGGCGCATCGCCGACGAGAGCAGTCATCCCGGCGAAATGCTCCCAACTGGAGGTGAGGCAAAAATGCTCTTGTTCAAGCCGGGCAGTCATCTGCATTGGCTCTTGACAGCCCTGGCAGTCACGGGCGAGATTCCTGTTTCCTCCCTGCACCTGTTTGGCAATCGACGCTCCATGCGTGACCTGATCACAAAGCTGACGCTGGTCCAGGACTACCGCAATTCCGAAACCGGCGATACCATGCGCTGTCAGCTGCTCACGCTGGTCGGCAAGGGGGAAAACAAATCCGTTCGTCTTCTTCGCTCCGGCCTTCCGCTGCTGGATTGGATCGGCGCAAGGGATTATCATGAAGCTGCGTTTTGGGTGCACAACTTCCAAAGCGATCTCACACATCGAGAGCCGCTCTTTCGGTTTGCCGAGGCCGCCTTGATGTTCCTTCAGGCAGGTGCGGAAATCCGACCCTGGGTCATGCCTTCTCTGGAGGATGCCGGGCTTCTGCCGGAGGTTCCTCTTTTGTATTCGTCCCGGGAACTGAAAAAGCTGCGGGACGGGGAGCTGAAAAAGATCCAATACGCCAGAGTGATTGGGGCTGTCTATTCTCGCTCCGCTGCGATCTCTGTGTTCAATACCCGGAATGCGGTCATGAAGTGGAACGGCATGGGAGAACTCAAGGCCAGACTCAGCCTCGGAGATCTTGCCCAGCGGAGCACATCTGCAAGCAAGATTGACTCCGCGGTTCTGTTTGGGACTTCCACAGAGGTCGCGGTGCGGACCGTTGACGCCCTGTACAAGAACCGCCGCCTGGAGCTTCGGTTTGACGGTGTCTACCGTTACATCTACTTCGTTCCGCTGTGTACGGAAGGGGCGGATCAGCTCCGGCTCCTGCTGACGCCGGATTGGAATGAGAAGTTGCTCTCAGCGCTGTTCCAGCCGGCGCAGCGCTCCTACAATCGGGGGGTATTTGAGTATGACGGCATAGTGGGCGGAATCCATGTGTTCAGCTTTTTTGACGGCGACCTTGCCAGACTGATCCGGCTGCGCGAAGCCCTTGAGGAAGAACACTACCCCTGCCAGCTGCTCTGCTTTCCCTTTCAGGTCAGTCTGGCGAAGCAGGTGCTCGGGGATTTGGTTGACATAAGAATTAACGAGCCCGGGGATGTTTTGAACGCTCTGGGCGTGGAAAGGAGGACGATCTTTGAATCGTAAGCTTGTAAAAGTGCTGCTCATTATGCTGGTCTCCATACTGGGTCTGTTCGCGCTGTTCTACCTCGGCGGAATTGCCGGGCAAGTGCTGGAGAACTATCAGGCTTGGCTGGAAGCCGGAGGCATGACAGGACAGACTCAGATCGCCAGAGTTTCCTGGAAGCTGGGCGATTGTCTTTCCCACGCCTTCACCGGACCGGGTCTGGCCGGAATGCTGGTTCTGCTCACCGCGATTGGCGCCATTTTCGCCTACGTCAAGCTCCATGACAAGTTTGACGGCAAAACCCATGACGAGCGTGGCTTTACCGTCACCAAAAACGGACTTTACGGAACCGCTTCCTGGATGTCCGAGAAGGAGATGAAGAAGGTTCTGGAGGTGTCGACACCGGAGCAGGCGGAGGGCACGATCCTGGGCGAGTCTCACGGGAAGGTCATCTGCATGCCCAAAGATACCAGACTGAACCGGCACATCGCCGTCTTTGGCGCTTCCGGAACCATGAAGACCCGGGCGGTGGTCCGCAATGCCTTGTTCCAGACCATCAAGCGGGGTGAGTCTGTGGTGGTGACGGACACCAAGGGCGAGCTCTACGGGGATACCGCGGAGCTGTACCGCCAAAATGGGTATGACGTCAAGGTCTTCAACCTGGTGAGTCCCACCCACGGGGACTCCTGGAACTGCATGTCGGATCTCCAGGGAGACACCCTTATGGCTCACGTGCTGACCAACGTCATCATCGGCAACACCAGCTCCGGCAAGGGCGACCACTTCTGGGACAACGGCGAAGCCAATCTGCTCAAGGCCCTGGTCCTTTACGTGGATCAGGATCAGAAAAGAAGCGCTGCGGAGAAGCATCTCCCGGCGGTTTATCAGATGCTGACGCAGCACAGCGAACGCGAGCTCACCGCCTTGTTCGGGAAACTGCCAATGGATCATCCGGCCCGGGCGCCCTTCAACCTGTTCTCTCAGTCCAGCGACACGGTGCGATCCGGCATCGTGCTGGGACTGGGCACGCGACTGCAGGTGCTGCAGAATCAGGCGGTGCAAAGAATCACAAGTCAGTCTGACATAGACCTGACGGCCCCCGGCAAACGAAAATGCGCATACTTCATCATTCTGAGCGATCAGGACGCCAGCATGGCGTTTCTGTCATCGCTTCTTTTTTCGTTCCTGTTCATCAAACTGACCCGGTACGCGGATGCCAATCCGGGCGGCCGCTGCGCAGTTCCAGTCAACCTAATCTTCGATGAGTTCAACAACGTGGGCCGGATCGGCGGTGCGGCGGACGGGTCGGACTTCACCCGGGCCCTCAGCACCATTCGTTCCCGGGACATCCGGGTCATGCTGGCCGTGCAGAGCCTCGGGCAGCTCCAGAATCGGTATGGAAACAACCTTTGGGCTGAGATCATCGGCAACTGCGACATTCAGCTGATGCTGGGCTGTACCGACGACGTCAGCGCCGAGTATTTCTCCGCCCGCAGCGGCGATATTTCCGTGGAGGTGGACTCCACCATGACGGTGCGAAGGACGATCGCGGTAGCTCAGGTCATTCCCCAATACCGACACACGGAGGGCCAGGGCAAACGGCGCTTACTCACGCCGGATGAGGTCCTGCGCCTGCCAAATGACGAGCTGCTCTGCATTGTCCGGGGCTGCAATATCCTCAAGCTCCGGAAGTTCGACTACACGAACCATCCCATGGCCAGGCAGATCCGAAGGGTTTCGGTCTATGACTATGAGCCGCATCCCGGTTTGGTGTACAGTCCGCCTGCGGCTGTATCGCCTTCGCCGGCCGCGTCTTCTAACTCAACGAACAAGGCATTGCTCGCCGCATCCAAGCCGCCGAGCGATTATTAACCATCATAGAAGGAGGAGATTCAAATGATCAACCATGAAGAACCCCTGGAACGGGTCGTTCCGCCCCAGACTGACACCGGACAAGGCTCCCCCCGCGTATCCAGCGCTGAAGAGAGCATGCTGAAGCCCGCAGGTGATCTGCCGCCCCAGACCGGGACGGGATCAGCGCCTTCCGGCGATCAAAAGCAGGGCCAAAGTTCCCTCAGGCAGCTGGCTGACCCGAAGCCATCTCAGTCTGGCAGAAGCAGAGCTGCGCGCAGGAGTGTACCCAGGGCTGTGGTCACCATCGATGAGCGTCCCACCGTGGAAACTGACGCGGACAAAACCCAATCTGACCTGCTGGACCTGGTCGAGTCCCAGAAATCCGGTCGCATCCTGACCGGCACCATCCAGGGCATCGAACAGCTGCCCAACAATCCCGACCACTCTGTGGCAGTCATCTATTATGGGGATTTCAAAGTCGTAATCCCCGTGGAGGAGGCCGTGGAGCTGCCCGCCAATTTCTCCGGCACCAACGGCGACACGGTACGCCAGCTCATGCTCAGCAAGCGGCTGGGTGCCGAGGTGGATTACATCGTCAAGGGCTTGGATCAGGATGCAGGCGTTGCGGTGGCCAGTCGGCTGGAGGCCATGCGAGCCAAGCGGCGTCAGTATTATCTGGGCACAGACCGGGACGGGAATTACCGAATCTGCGAGGGCATCTGCGCCGAAGCGCGCGTCGTCTCATCCATCCGGGCCGGCATCTTTGTAGACCTGTTCGGTCTGGAGGTGTTCATTCCCATCCGGGAGCTGAGCTACCAGAGGCTGCTGGACGCGTCCACCCAGTTCCAGCCCGGCCAGCGCATCCTGGTGAAGATCCTCCGCGTAGATCGTACAGACCGGGATCATCTCAAGGTATCCGCTTCCGTGAAGCAGGCGGGCGCCAACCCCTATGAGCGGGCCCTGCAGAAGTACACCGTCGGAAACAAGTACGTCGGCTCGGTCAGTATGGTGGACGCCACTGGTGTCTTCGTGGCGCTGGACGGCGGCATCGACTGCCTGTGCAGCTATCCCAAGCGGGGCCGCCCGCCCAGAGGCGCCAGGGTCACCGTGCGAATTCTGGGCATCAACCGCGAAACCAACCGAATCTGGGGCGCCATCACCCATGTTGCCCTGGCGAGATAGGAGGTCACGATGAAGAAACTGATCAGTATTTGTCTTGTTCTGGCTACCGTGCTCTGCCTGGTTCTTCCGGCATCTGCCGCGGGGACGGACGAGCCGAAGCTTCCCTTTGTGGATGTTTCAGAGAATGCTTATTACTATAACGCGGTCCGCTGGGCCGTGAAGGAAAAGGTCACATCCGGAACAGATAAGACCCATTTCAGCCCGAATGCCTTTTGCACCCGTGCGCAGGTAGTAACCTTCTTGTGGCGGTCCTTCGGGAGCCCGAAGCCGAAAACGACCTTCAACCCCTTCGATGACGTCAAGAAGTCCGACTACTTCTACGATGCGGTACTGTGGTGTGTGGAGAACAAGATCACCACCGGCGCCTCATCGCATTATTTCGCAACAAATGTGAAATGCACTCGCGGCGAGATCGCTGTGTTCCTGTTTCGTGCGGCTGTGGCCATCGGGAATTGGTCCGACAAGGATATTGCGGACAACAGGGCCGCTCTGAAAGCGTGGGTGCAGGCTTTCCCTAAAATGAAGTTTGACGACGTCAGCTTCACCCGTTATTACGGACAGTCGGTCTATGCCCTGGAAAACTGGGGGCTGGTCACCGGTGTCTCGAATCACCCGCACCTGTTCAAGCCCAATCGGGTCTGCACACGGGCGGAGGTCATCACTATGGTGTACCGCTTCTGGAACTACAACTGGTCGTAAGGAGGTATCCGTATGGCAGAGATGTCCCCGGAGGAACAGCTGCGGCGATCTGAGCTGGCGGCGAAAGCAAGGCAGCTCATCTGTGAGTGCATCACCGTCCAGGCCGCAGACGACAGCTCCATCACCGCCTACTATTTCGGCTTTTATCTACAGATATTCTTTTCCGCCCTGCACCCGCTGATTGTGTTCAGTCTGGCACGGAAGCTCTGGGATACCGAGTCTCCCAAGCAGCTGGAGACCGTCAACGACCTCAATCTGCGCAGCATTCTGGGAACCCATACCATCAACCCTGAGGTGGGCTGCTATGCCTACCGTGCGGTCCACTGGCTGGACACAGAACTGACCCGGGACCGGCTGTTTGAGCTGCTCGGGCGCCTGGCCGGCGAGGCCCAGCGAGGCTATGAACGGCTGCGCGTGTGAGACTGAGTTGCATTTCCCTTGACTTTTCAGTGTAATCAAGTAGAATGATCATGAAGGGATGATGCATTATGAAACGCGTGACCTGGACAATCCTGATTTTGCTTCTCTGCACCATACTGACTCTGACCGCCTGCGTAGGTCCGGCGGATCCGGCTGAGGAGAGCTCGCAATTGCTGTCTTCAGAGGCGGTTCCCCAGACTGAAACAGAAATGACGTCGGGTACAGTGCACACGAGTGATATCGATTTGGATTCCAAACCTGCAGAAAACACTGCAGCGGTAACCGAGTCCACTGAGCCTGTGACCACTGCTGCCGAGCCCCCGGAACCGGACACAACCGTTCCGCAGTCAGAGCCAAGCAAAGCCCCGGCGGAAACCGAAAAGCCTGCGCCTGTACAGCCGACAGAGCCAAAACCTACGGAACCAAAGCCGACCGAGCCGAAGCCAACCGCTCCTGCGCCGACTGAACCAACCACGGAACCGCCGCACGTCCACAGCTGGAGCAGCTGGAAGCAGACTAAGGCGGCAACCTGCGGCACTGCCGGCGAAGAGGAACGCGTCTGCTCCGGCTGCGGTGCCAAAGAAACGCGGCCCATTGCCGCGACCGGCAAGCACAGCTGGAAAGAAACGGCACCCTCCTGCACACAGGACGGGACGAAGACCTGCACGGTCTGCAGCGCCAAGGAAACCATTCCTGCTCTGGGCCACGCTTGGGTCCATCATGAGGAGGAAGGGCACTGGCAGGCGCTGGTTACCTGTTACTGCGGTGCGCAGTTCGGTTCTGTGGATGAATGGGAGGCACATGCCTCCGCCAGCTCCGATCTTGCGTATCTGGATGCCCATGCCGGCTATGAGCTCCACGAGGTTTGGAAGGTCGACAAGCCGGCCCAGGATATCTGTTCCAGGTGTGGAGCCGTGAAGTAGCCCTCAGGGGAACAGCAATCATCGAAGTAAAACTGAATCGCGAATGAGTGAAAGCACGATCTGTAAAAAGGATCGTGCTTTTTCTATGCCCAAAACAAATTCAATTGGAGGATACAGTATGAAAACAAAAGGTATTTCAAGAGTCGTAGCTCTGCTTCTGCTGTTCACGCTTCTGCTCAGCGTATCTCCGCTGACCGAAGTTGCATGGGCAGCCGAGGCGGAGACGGGAGCTGCGGAGTCTGTCCCGCAGGAAACTGCAGCTTCCGAGACGGAAGAGCCGGAAGCTTTGCCCCCTGCGGAGGAAAGCACATCTGAGGAGCAGGAGCCGCAGGAAACCGAAACTCCGGCAATCGCAGCGGAAACCGACGCGCCAGCCGAGACAGAACCGGAGGAACCCACGCCTACAGAGGCGCCGGAGGAGGATCTGACCTGGATGGACGCCGGCTTGCTTCTGCTGGTGAATGGAACGCTTGTTCCCTACAACCCCGCCACAGGGGAGGCCGATCCGAGCGCTGTCGGCGGCGGCAAGCGGGCTGTTCCTTCCGGAATTTACTATTCCGATACCCTTGGCGCCCATGGGAGCGATCTCAACGGCACCTATATCAAATCCGGCGGCCAGTATGACAGCTGGGTCTACGGAAACAACCAATGGTGGCCCTACAGCACAGGCGTGCTGTCGCCCTATACCAACAAGCGGGTCCGCACGGACATGCTGTACTGCAATGACGGCCCGTCTCACTATAAGACGGAGTCCGGGGTTCTCGCAATCCCCATCCGGCCGAGCCAGGAGTCCGGCTGGAGTACAGACGTCAATAGCTACGGCAGCTACACCACCCGCTCCACCGGCGTTCCGACTTACAAGAGCGAGTCCCTGTACACCAAGCTGGTACCGAATTATTCTGCCGCGACCTGGACGCAGATCAATCTGATCTACGGCGTTGCCCGAGGGATGGGCGGTATGACAGAATCCGGCAACACCAACATCACCGCGGCTGCCAGCACTCTGATCTCCAATGTGGTCTTCGGCTACATTGGTTTGGGCTCCGATAAGGCCTTCCATGGCAAGCCTGTGATGACCTCAAGCAACGCTGTAAACACACAGATGCTTGAGATTTTGGTTCGGTGTGAGGTCTACTCGAAGGAAAAGGGCCTGACCGGCAGCGCTTCCGGGGATAACACGGTTGCCGCCATCAAAGCAAAGGGCTATACCGCGACGAACACCTCCGGATGGTACGTCAAGTCCGGTACGGCCGCTTCTACCGCAATGGGCTATTTCCAGATCAACCGGAGCCAGTCGAACGGCAACCAGATCTATATCTACGCCACAAACGAAATCACCTTCGACAGCGGCAACACAATTTCCCTGAAGAAGACGACGCTGAACGCATCCAGCGTCGCTGCCTGTATTCAGAACAACCCGCTCTACACCCTTCAGGGGGCTGTTTATGAGATCCACCAGGGCTCCGCCAACGGAACCGTGGTCGAAACGCTGACCACCAACGCCAACGGCGAGGCTACCGGCACGAAGAAGTACCCTCTGGGGACGAAGCTCTATGCCGTGGAGAAGACAGCACCATCCGGATACCTGCTCAATACGACTCCCGTGGAGCTGACCGTCTCTTCCGGCAGCAACGTGTTCAATGTGTCGGACACGCCCACCTTTGACCCCAACAGCCTGGTCATCACGAAAACCGGAGACGACAGCGTGCGGATTGCGGGTGCGGTGTTCAAGGTCGAGTTTTTCGCCTCCAACTGGGCGGACTCCACCAAGCTGCTGAAAACCTGGTATTTCCAGTCCAACGCCGCCGGAACCGTTCGGCTGACAGAAAGCTTCCTCGCATCAGGCTACAGCTCTAATTCGATGTTCAAGGTCAATGGCAATGTGGTAATGCCCCTCGGGTGCGTTGTCGTGACAGAGGTCAAAACTGCGAACGGCTATCTGCTGCCGCAGGGGAACAACGCCAGCGTGTGCATGTTCATCCGGCAAGGCGGCACCAAGACCGCCCAGATGGGCAAGCCGGCAGGCGCCTATTGGGGCGACGCCAGCGCCAATCCGATCAACTCCACCAATCCCAAGGGCATCTATAAGATGGAGAACGACGCCGACCCGAAAACCCTGACCGCGGTGAATACCGAGGTGTTCGGCAAGCCATTTTCCATTCAAAAAGTGGACCCGTCCAACGTCCCGCTGGAAGGTGCCGTCTTCAAAGTGGAATACTTCGACGCCGGCTGGTTTGACTCCACCAAACTGGAACGAACCTGGTATTTTAAAACAGACAGCAACGGTTACTTCACACTGCAATCCAAGTATCTGGCGGATGGTTACACCTCCGATACCTTATTCCCCACGAATAAGATTCCGCTTGGCATCATGCGGGTGCAGGAGGTCAAAGCCCCTGACGGATTCCAATTAGTGAGTTTTACCGGAACCTGGCGAATGAAGCAGCACGAGAGCGGATCCTCCGTCGTGAACAGCTACTGGGCTGCCAGTGACGGCAATACGCCCACCACCAGTTACGGCAGTGTGGCCTATGTACTGGATACCGACCCCGCTAAGCTCTATGTCTCCAATGCGCCAATCCCCGGCACCATGGAGCTCCAGAAAAACGCAGAGAACGGCGACGTGAAGGAGTACTGCTTCAAGCTGTATCAGTGGTCCGCCAACAAGAGCTGGTACGGCAAGACCGACAGCAATGGCAAGCTCTACGTGACCGATGACACCTACAGTGCCAGCGGAACCAAGGTTTACACCTTTGAAGGTCTGACCGACGGCACCTACACCTTGCTGGAGGTCCTGTCCCTGCATGGCAAGGACAACGTCTGGCCGGAGAGCATCCGCATCACCGTCAACAACAACGGCGCGGCCAAGTATGATCGCACCTTCACAGAGGCGGATTTCTCCAAGGATAAGAATGGAGATTGCAGGCTGAACAAGGTTGCGATTACCGGCCTTTCCGGCGGGGGTGTTATGAGCATCACGGTGAAGAACAAGCCCACGACGGTTCCTCTCGAAATCATTAAGACTTCCGAGGACGGGGAGGTAGAGGGCATCAGCTTCAAGGTGGAGCAGTACGAGCCCGGCGTCGGCTGGTGGACCAAGGGTACCTATCAGTCGGACGCCTCCGGCAAAATCCTGTTGGATCCGCTCCCTGCTGGTACCCGTCTCCGTGTGACTGAGATTGTTCCCAAAGACTATATCTGCACCAGTGAGAACCCGCAGACGATTACGCTTTCTGAAACCGATCGGCAGGTCCGCTTCACCAATAAGCCCGTCTCCGAACTGGATCTGATCAAGACCGCAGATGACGGTCATGTCGCCAATATCGACTTCAAGTTCGAAAAGTACGACGCCGCAACGAAAGCGTGGGTGCTGATGGATACCTATCGCACCGATGCGGACGGCAAGATTCATCTTGATGAGCTGAGTGTGGGGATGCGGCTCCGGATCACAGAGATCATCCCGGAGGGCTACCAGACTGAGGCGGCTGTGCAGGAAATCACACTGGTAAGGGGTACCAACACCGTTCATTTCGAGAACCGCAGGATCTTCGGCGACCTCGAGCTGATCAAGGTGGATGAGTCCTACCCCGACACCAGACTGACCGGGGCGGAGTTCACAGTGACGCTGACCAGGCCCGACGGCAGTTCGGAAACGGTTCCCATGCCGGAGCTGCTGGACGACGAGGGCAAGGGCACTGGCGTCTACCGCCTGGAGCACATCGAGTACGGCACCGTCTGCGTGGTGCAGGAGACGAAGGCCCCGGAAGGCTTCCTGCTTTCCGACAAAACCTTCACTGTTTCCATCGAAGAAGAGAAAACCTATCAGATCGGCGATTCCGGCTTCGAATGCGTCACCAACCGCGAGAAGTCCGGCACCATCCAGGTTAAGAAGGTCGACACACAGGGCAGAGCAATGCCGGGTGTGTCCTTTTTATTGGAGTTCAGTCTGGACGGAAGAAGCTGGGCGCCTGTGTCTTACCGGGAAACTGACTCGGCAGTCACTGCCGGCGGCTGCACGAACGAGCAGCTTTCCAACGGCATTCTGGTTACCGACCGGGACGGCTTGGCAGTCTATCCCGGTCTGGCGCTCAGTCTGGGAGATCGCGTCCTGCATTATCGCCTGACGGAGGTCCAAACCCAGGACGGCAAGCAGCTGCTGCCGGAGCCCGCCTTCGAGGGCACCCTGCCCTACAACGGTGCGGAGGCCATCACCGTCACCGCAGTCAACTCTGAGAGTTTCACAATTCCTGAAACCGGCGGCCGCGGCTTTGCCATGACCAGCCTCGGCGTCTTTGCCGCGGGCAGTGCCGCACTGGTTCTGCTTCTGGTGCTGAAAAAGCGCAGGGGGCTGGGCGTATGAGGAAGCAGCGCATGCGTTACTGGAGCCGGGACCGTCCCAAAACGCGGGACACCAAGCGGCGTCATCCCAAGCATCCGAATCCCAACACCAAATCTAAATTCAAACTTATGGAGGTACCTGTCATGAAACATCTCAAGAGAATCTTTGCTCTCTGCCTTGTGCTGGCTCTGAGCCTTATGATCATCCCCGCCGCCTTCGCGGCCACCGTTCCTGAAGCCACCATCGATCCCTCCCGCACCGGCAGCCTGTCGGTTTTCAAGTATGACATCACCAAGGCCGAAGCCGACGGCGTCTGGGACAGCTCCTACGTCTCCACCGGCATCTATGACGAGTCCGGCGTCAACGCTGTTCTCGGCAATCCCGCCAAGGAGAACACCCTGGGCAACGGCGACGTGTCCTACGGCTATGCCGTGAAGGGCGTGGAATTCACCTATCTCCGCATCGCCGACATCAGCACCTTCTCCCAGACCGTCGTGGAGGACGGCCAGACTGTCAACCGGGTCAGCCTGCTCTACGGCTTCCCCGTGAACAACACCAGCAGCAAGTTCTTTGAGGCCCTGGGCATCAACACCCAGCAGAGAGTGATCGACGCCGACAATACTGTGGATGGCGTTCAGTACTACTATTTCACTTCCGACGTGCTGATTGCTGCCCTGGAGTCTTCCATGGAGCACAACGCCGCTGATACCCGCACCGCCCTGGAAAACTATGTGCTCTCCAACGGTGGCACCACCATGCCCGAGACCGACAGCTTCGGCCACACCTACGTAGAGGGCCTGGAGCTGGGCCTGTACCTGGTGGTTGAAACCAAGGTCCCCGAAATGATCACCTGTACCACCACACCCTTCCTGGCCAGCGTTCCCATGACCACGGTCAACGGCGGCAACGCGGACAACGGCGGCGAGGAATGGAACTACGACATCACCATTTATCCCAAGAACACCTCCGGCAATCCCGACCTGGAGAAGACCGTCCGGGAATCCAAGCCCGATACCGGCAAAAACAACGGCAGCACCGATGATATCCACGACGGCTTCGAGCACACTGCCACCGGTTCTGCCGGCGACGTGATGGACTACCAGATTCTTTCCACCCTGCCCACCATCACCAGCAAGGCGACCTACCTCAGCACCTATACCTTCCAGGATGTGCTCTCCAAGGGCATCACCTACAACCGCAGCGACGTGGTCCTGGAGTTCTACCGGGATGCCGACTGCACCGACAAGGTCACCACCTGGCGCCAGACTGACTCTGTGGAGATGTTCCATGTCAGCTATGCCGACGGTGAAAACAGCTCCGAGAGTATGACCATCTCCATGACCGAGGCCGGTCTCAAGGAGATCAACACCTCCAAGCTGGTCTATCCCGCCGACACCATGATCAACTCTGGCTTCAGCGGCTGCACCCTGCGGATCACCTATGCCGCCACCGTCAACTCCGACGCCGATCTGGTGCTGGGCGACGAGGGCAACCCCAACGAAGTCACTCTCACCTGGAAGCGCAGCAACAGCTCCTACTACGATACGCTCCGGGACGACTGCCACGTGTACAGCTACGGCATCGACCTTCTGAAGCAGTTCTCCGACGGAGCCGGCAAGCTGGAGAACGTGGAATTCGTGGTCAAGAATTCCACCGACAACTACTTCGTCCAGGCTCAGTATGACGAGACCGCCAAGGTCTACTACGCCACCGGGCACGCCGAGGCGGAAGCCGACGCCACCCACTTCATCCCCGGCGCTGACGGTCACATCTTCGTCCGCGGTCTGGAGGATGACACCTACACCCTCACTGAGGTGAAGACTGACAACGGCTACAGCCTGCTGAAGAACGACATCGAGATCGTGATCTCTACCGAGGACGGCGAGATCTGCGAGATCTGCGGCGAGGCTCTGAAGGTTGCCTCCGCCACCGTCAATGGCAAGCCCGTCACCATGAACAGCGACGGTGAGTCCGTCCACGCTGTGGTGCCTCTGAGCGTCACCAACATGAAGGGCTTTGATCTGCCCAAGACCGGCGACCGCGGCACCTGGATGTACGGCGTCCTGGGCGCTGCCCTGGTGTCCGCCTCCGGCCTGGCGCTGTTCTTCGCCCTGCGCAAGCGCAAGACCGAGCAGTAAGCATTCCGGCATTCCAAAAGGGAGCTGCCCAACACCGGGCAGCTCCCAACGATAAGAGGAGTCGTGTATGAAACGAAAGATCCTTGCATGGAGCCTGTTTGGGGTTCTGCTTCTGATTGCGGTGGGCGTGATCCTCTATCCGCTGATCAGCAGCTATGTCAATGAGAAGAACCAGGCTATCATCCGCAGCGAGTACATGGAGGAGATCCAGGCGGCAGACGATTCAACGATCCGAAACGCTTGGGCGGAAGCGGAGCAGTATAACGCCAGTCGGAAGCCAATCCGCTATTCCGGCGAAGCGGTCAGTCAGGCAGAGGAATCCTATGACGCGCTGCTGAATCTCAAGGGCAACGGCGTCATGGGATATGTGGAGGTCCCCAAAATCAACGTATACCTGCCGATTTACCACGGTACGGACGGTGCGACTCTGGAGCGTGGCGTCGGTCATCTGCTGGGCTCGTCCCTGCCGGTGGGGGGTGAGAGCACCCACTGCGTTCTCACAGGCCATACCGGCATGAGCAATCAGCGGCTGTTTACCGATCTGGAGCAGCTGTCCAAAGGGGACGTGTTTTACCTGCACATCCTGGATCAGGTGCTGGCCTACCAGGTGGACGCGATCAACACTGTAGCCCCCTATGAAACGTCTCTGCTCTGCGAGGTGGAGGGACGGGACCTCTGCACGCTGATTACCTGTACGCCTTACGGGGTCAATTCCCACCGGCTGCTGGTGCGTGGGACAAGAATTCCCTATGAAGCTGCTGAGGAGATCCGCGTCCAGGAAGAGCCGGTTCCGGAAACGGAGTCGGTCTGGATGCAGCAGTATCTGAAGGGCCTGCTTCTGGGTCTGGGCGGCCTGCTGATCAGCGCCGCTGTCATACTGACTTTCGTTTTGATCCGGAAACGGAGGCGGCGCCATGAAACGTAAGCTTCTGCTGCTGAACGCGGTGCTGCTCCTGGCGGCCGGCTTGCTGATTGCCTTCTATCCCAGGCTCCATCAGCTCCAGACTGATCTGGAAATCGAGGCTGAGGTGCAGAGCTTCTACAGGGACATCTCCCTGCAGGAGCATCGCGAGATGAATCCTTCGGGACATGTCGATCCGGTCTCCATTCCGGCTGAGTCTGGAGATCCGGCGCTTGATCCGGAGCTTCCGTACCGCGCGCTCTACCTGGCTATGCTGGAGCACAACCGGTTCCTCTATGAGAGCGGGCAGAAGAGCCTGTCAGACCCCTGGTCCTACCAGCAGGAGGTCTTTGATCTGTCTCAGTATGGACTGGAGAGCGAGGCTGTGGCGGTCCTTCGGATCGACCGGCTGGATATCGAGCTTCCCGTCTATCTGGGCGCTACCATGGAGCATATGGGCCGCGGCGCCGCCCAGCTCAGCCAAACCAGTATGCCCATCGGCGGCGTCAACACCAATTGCGTCATCGCCGGGCACTGCGGGTGGACAGGAGCTCTCTTTTTCCGCTACCTCTCGAACCTGGAGGTCGGGGACGAGATCGTGCTGACCAACCTGTGGGAGGAGCTCCACTACACCGTCGCAGACATGAAAATCATCAACCCCACAGACGTGGACAAGATCCTGATCCAGGAGGGCCGCGATCTGCTGACCCTCCTGACCTGCCATCCCTACGGTACCGGCGGCCGCTATCGACTGGTCGTGTACTGCGAACGAAACTATGATTGAAAGGACGGATGATTCAAATGAAAAGATTACTTCCCATGATACTGATCTGCATTCTTCTTGCTTCCTGCCTTGTTTTCCCTGCCTCCGCCAAAGAGGGAACCGAAGGTGACGAGCTGCAGGTGCTGCAGCCG
>JAEEGI010016171.1_pt1 | contig 15431 bp, 9 predicted proteins | sample 8958751 | NCBI WGS metagenome assembly JAEEGI01 (sample SAMN16246545, study PRJNA631951) | gut metagenome | biome: gut microbiome; feature: rumen; material: KS-attached | host: Bos | place: Iran: Karaj | collected 2018-10
CGGTCGCGCAGGGGACCGCTGATTTTGCTCTGGTAGCGCTGTACCTGTACCGGATTGCAGTCGCAGCGGTGGGTGGGATGGTTGTAGTAGCCGCAGGGGCAGGGATTCATGGCGGCCACGAGCATGACGCTGCACGGCAGCTGGCTGTTGTATTTGGCGCGGCTGATGGTGCTGACGCGGTCTTCGAGGGGTTGGCGCAGGGTTTCGAGGGCGGCGCGGCTGAACTCGGGGAGCTCGTCCAGGAAGAGCACACCGTTGTGGGCGAGTGAGATTTCACCGGGCTGGAACGTGGTGCCGCCGCCGATGAGGGCCACGTCACTGATGGTGTGGTGGGTGCTGCGGAAAGGACGTTTTGTTATGAGTGATCCGTCGGGCGGAAGCAGTCCGGCCACGGAGTGTATCTGTGTGGTCTCGAGACTTTCGGCCAATGTGAGTGGCGGCAGGATGGACGGCAGGCGTTTGGCCATCATCGATTTGCCACATCCGGGACTGCCGACGAGAATCAGGTTGTGTCCGCCGGATGCTGCCACTTCGAAAGCGCGTTTCACGTTTTCCTGTCCGCGCACCTCGCTGAAATCGGCCTCGTAGGCGTGTTGGTTGGCGTAAAACTCGGCGCGGGTGTTCACTTCGGTGGGTTGCAGTACGGGTTTGCCGTTGAGCAGGTCGAGTACTTCCACCAGGTGATGGGCTCCGTAGACTTGGAGCCGGTCGACGACGGCGGCTTCACGTACGTTTTCGGTCGGAACTACCAGTGTCTCGAAGCCTTGTTTGCGGGCTTCGATAGCTATAGGCAGGCAACCGCGGACAGGTCGCAGCGTGCCGTCGAGTCCCAACTCGCCGAGTAAGAGCGTCTTTTTGAAACGGTCGGTCTCTACCATCTTGGCGCAGGCCAGCATGGCTACGGCGAAGGGCAGGTCGTAGGCGGTGCCTTCCTTGCGCAGGTTGGCCGGAGCCATGTTGAAGATCATGGACATTGCCGGTTTCTTGAACCCGCTGTTGATGATGGCACTCATGACACGGTTGTAGCTTTCGCGTACTGAGGCGTCGGGCAGGCCGGAGATGGCCATTTTGTCGCCCGGAAACGTGTTCAGTTCAATTTCGACGACGGTGGCCACAAGGCCGTTGACGGCGGCGCTGAAAAGGTGTACCAGCATGGCGTTTCTATTTGTTAGATTTCTTGAGACCTATGGTTTCCAGTTTCTTTTCGAGTGCTTCCTCGTTGAGGTCGCGTGCAATGACGGTGCCTGCGGGGTCTACAAGGATGGCACTGGGCACGTCGCGTACTCCGAAGGCACGGACGAGGGGCGAGTTCCACTCCAAGCGGTCGCAGACGATGTGGGCGGTCAGGCTGTCGCGCTTCATCACACGGTGCATGGTTGCGGTGTCGGCATCCAGACAAACATTGAGGGCCTGCAACTGGCCGTTGCAGTTCTTCATAAGTTGGCGCACGTGGGTGACAGGATAGGCCATCTCGGCGTTCCACATGGCCCAGAACCAGATGACGAGGTGCTTGCCCCGGAATGTGGCGTTGTCCACACGGATTCCCGCGTCGGTGAGGGCACTGAACTTGGGAAGTTTCTTACCCGGTGCACACTGTGCCAGTGCTTGGAATTCGGTATGGAGCCGTTTGACTGCGGGCCGTCGGGGCGTGGCCTTGACCATGCGGTCCAACATGCGGCCCACACGCTTGTAGTCTATTTCCGGCTGGCTAAGGAAATGCTTCTGAAGCAATGCCAGCGAGACGAAAGAGGCCGGGTGTCGCGTGATGAAATCTTCGGCCAACTGCAGCACTTCCCCTTCATTCTTTCCGACGGTAGAGAGACGGAATTCGCTCAGCCGTTCGTTGTCCTCCAATCCGCCGATTTTTGTTTTCAGCAGGTTGTTTGCGTCACCTTTGATAGTGGTGGTCGCTCCCGGAGCCACCACCACCTGCATTTGCATGAAGTTGGGGTATTGGATGGTAAGTACCAGGGTGTCGTTGATGGGGCGCGAGTATTGGAACTTGCCCTCGTCCACGTGTACGGTGTCGAAGCCTTGCCATGAGGGATCGGTGCTGAACACGTAGAAGTCGCCGCTCTGCAGGTTCTTGTATTTTCCCTTGAGGGTGAACGATTGGTCTCCGCTTCCGCAGGCTGTCAGTATGAGCAGGGCGGGGAGACTTTTCAGGAGGGCGAGGGCGAAACGTTTCATTATTTATTATATAGTGTATTGCCGTTATTGTTAGCAGCAGGGGCCCGTTGTGTTGTGCAACGGGCCCCTGTGATGTCTTTGTCTGAGTGGGGCAAAGGGTTATTGGTTCGTGATGATGCGGAACGTGGCGTCGTTGGCCAGTTTTTTGAACTCAAGGTCTTTGGCGGCATACTTGGCCAGCGATTCGTCTTGAGCCAGAGCTTCGCGCAGTTTTTCTACGGCCGTGCTGTTGTTGCCCGTACGAACGGCGATGATAGCCTTCAGGTAATTGGTCAGGGCGTCTTTGCCGTCCATGCGGCTCAGTGTTTCGGCGGCTTTCATGTAGTCCTTGTTGAGCAGTTGTGCCAGGGCGGCGCTGTTGCTCGTCGTGTTGCCGAAGGCGTTCACGGCCTGAGCGTAGTTCCCCTGCTTCAGGTAGAGGTTACCTAGAGCCTGGCTCAGTGCTGGGCTTTCGGTGCCCTTCGACAGGTAGTTCTGTGCCATTGTCAGGTCGTTGTCGAGCATGGAGAGGATACCCAGGTTGATGTTCGGCTCGGCGGCGTCGGCTTTCACGCCCACGGCACGCTGTAGCAGGGTGCGGGCCTTGTTGTAGTTACCCTCGTCGAAGGCCATCGTGGCCAGGTCGTTCAGGGCGCGGTAGTCGTTCGGATAGATTTCAGCCGTACGGTTGTATATGGCCTCCTGTTCGCTCTTGTTCTCGGTCAGCGTGGCGCTGTAGAGCAGTTCTTCCACGCTCAGCTGGCTGGCGTCCTTCTTGTACTGGTCCTGGATTTCGTCGTCCGAGCGTCCGATGAGGTCATAGTTCACCGAGATGCGCGAGCGGCGCAGTTCGGGCAGGATTTCCTTCGTCAGTTCCGTGAATGCGGCCGAGAGGTTGCGGATTTGATGTTCGCGCTCCTCGGGGTCCTGATACATCGACAGGACACGCAGGATGACGTCCTTGTCCTGGATGTTCGAGGCCTGCACCAGTTGCTGGAAACCGTCCCAGTCTTCGGCCGTGTAGCGTGTGTCGACCATACCTTCCAGGCCGGCCTGCTTCATCTGCTGCTTCACGTAGTCCTGCGTGTTCTTCTCGCGGTCCTTGGCAAGACGGGTGTTCAGGTCCAGTCCGCCTTCGGGCGAAGCGTAGGCCGAAATCTCCACGTTCTCCAGTTCCTTGCGCTCGCGGTCGGCGCGGATGTCCTTCAGAGTCTTGATGAACTCCTGCACGCTGACGCTTTTCAGTTCGCTCGTGCGGATTTTGGCCTGTTGGATGAGAAACTTGATGTTCGATTCCTGCTTCTGCTGGATGACGTGCTGGTAAGCGTCGGGGGCAAAGGCTGCACCGCCGCCCCGGATGGCGCGGTCTGCCAGTTCGCTCGTGGCGACGACGCCCTCACCGATTTTCACGTCGGGCACCTTCACCGACTTCTTGCCCACGCGGGTGTCGAAAGTCAGGTAGAGGTCGCTCTTCTGCATTTCGGGCACATACTTGAAGTTCGACTTCATCGTATAGTTTCCGCCCACGCGGTAAGAAATCGTCTGGTTGTTGGCTTCCACTTTCTCGCCTTGGAACGTGGCGCTGCTGCCTAGGGCTTTGCCGCCCTCGTAGCGCAGTTCGGGAGTCACGGTCACCATGGCCTTTTTCTTCATGAACTTCTCGGGGAAGCGGCCGTTGATGGTTACGGGCACCTGTCCGCCCACTGCCTCCAGGGGCGAAGGATTGATTGTAAAATTGTCAGCGCCCAAAGCCATTTTCTTGCTGCACGAAGACATCGACAGCATGGCCACTGCGGCGGCGCCGATTACCAATGATAAGTACAATTTGCGTTGCATAAATTCAAGTAATTATTTGTATAATGATTTTTCTGATGCAAAGGTACACAAATACTTTGAGACAAACCCACGACCGCCCCATGTTTTTTCGACGTGAGGACCACATGAACGCGTTATGTTGAAAAAGAACGGCTATCGCTTCACTTTCAGGCCTTTCTGAATGTAGATTTCTCCCTTATTCGGATGAGTCACCCTCCTTCCCTGAAGGTCGAACATCTCATTGTTCATTTTTAATTCTTCATGTTGAATTGAGTGGATTCCTTCCAGATACATCTTCCCGTACTCCGTGACATACTGACGTCCGTCGGGTCTGGTACAGGAAATCAACATGTGAGTGTACGAATCTACCGGATAATAATTATACGTAGGACCACACGTAGAACCGACGCCTTCTATCCAATAGATATCTGGTTCCTGAGTATACTTGTCGCCAGAATCAAATTCAACATTATATTTCATCTGCATCTTCTTATAGGATACAGCATCCTGTTCCTCATAAGATAATTCGTTATTGACAAAACTAGTGTAGCTCCCATCCCCCATTTCTTCCCGTTCTGTGCTTTCTCCTACATCCAAGCCGAAATCATACAATAATTTCCATTGGTCTTCATCACGAAAATAGACTTTACGGTCTTTTTCATATAACGTGGAGACATGAACCGCATCACCTGCCGCCAACCGATACATCTTCATACCAACAACGTCGTCTATTGTCTCTTCATCTTGCAACAGATACGTTTCTGTATGATCCCACTCCGAATTAAATGGGGAATTAACAGTAACCAGCCACTTTTTGCCCTCAACGAGGAACGGTTCGTAGTCTTTTATTTCATCGCCTTTTTCATAAAGAACTATACCATTTTCTCTGCATAACAGAAGATAGCCATCACTCATTATATCAAACGGGTTCTTTATCAGTCCTATGCCATCATACATTGAAACAAGAGTGTACACCGGTGTCGTTTTCTCCCAAAGAGGAATCACTGTATATGAAACCCGTTCTATTCCACGAATAGTCACCATTTTTCTTTGGGTTACTCTACCAGCGTCGTTACCACAATCAAAATTTTCAGATTCTTCTTTATTAAACTCATAAAGAATTTTGGGAACAGCTTCTCCCTTGAATACAATGTAGACAATCAGGTTATTCCACGATGCAAATTCTTTTAAGGCAGCAAAATATTCATAATCCGTATCGTTTTTTGCATAGAGTAGTTTTGTATAATGCACACTGTTAATTACTGTGTCCCCTTGCGCCAAATAAGTGCCGTCAGTTGTCTTCCATTCTTTGGTTGAACCTTCTTTAATGAATGATTTATAAGTGTAATTTGTAGCATAACCTTCAATAAAACAGGCTGCAATAAACAAAATAGAAACATAAAGGAATTTTTTCATAATACTTATCCTTTTGTGTTTGCAAAAATACACATTCTTTTTCAGAACGGATGCACTCAAAAGGGTAATTTTTGGGGAAATCTGTAAGGGCGGTATATGATGGACGCCGGAGGTGTCCAGATTTTGTTAACCGCGGGTGCGCAGCACCTGCGGACAAACGGCCCTCCCTCTCCCCCCAGGTCTCCGGAGGTGACCACTGGCTGCCGTCGGTTGTCTCTTCCAGAGACGTGATGCGTTGACGGCGGCTTGGCCTATGGTACTCGCTCCGCCCGCACCATAGGTCAACCATCTCTGGACGTCTCCGACGTCCTGTCCGTATCGGGCGCAAAGGTGGGACTTCGCGGCGCAGAGAAGGCGTTTCAAACTTTCGAAACGCCGCCTTTGATTGGAATGAAAAATTAAATTGGACACATGATGCCTTCGTACTTGCGATGGCTTATCCTTGTCTCAATTTAAAATATCTGTGCATCGTTTGACGGCGGTGTGGAAATAATGCTGTAAATTTGTAGCATCAAAACAAAAATTTAAAACGGTAAACGAATGAAAGCGACAAGAAGTATGATTGTTATTCTGCTTGCAGCGTTCTGTCTGACAGTGACGACGCAGGCAAAGGTGAAGGACTCGAAGACGACTTATGCCAAAGAGGTGCTGCAACCTTATGTGGACAACGGCCAGCTGGCCGGTGCCATCAGTGTGTTCTATAAGGACGGCGTCCAGGAGACCTGCTGTGCGGGTTACGCCGACGTGTCCCAGAAACGGCGCATCACCATGAACAGCGCCTTCATGCAGTGCTCGCAGACTAAGGGTTTCTGCGGTGTGACGATAGCGAAACTGGTGGAGGAGGGACGGCTCTCGCTCGACGACCCTGTGTCGAAGTATCTGCCGGAGTTCAAGGAACTGTGGGTGCTTGACGGCGAGAAGGACGGTGTGAGGACTTTCCACAAGGCGAAAAACGTGCTGACGGTGCGCATGGTGCTCAACCACACGGGCGGTTTCCCCTTTGAAATCAGTGCCAAGCGCAGCGACGTGAGAGGCGGCGGCTGGTCCGGCGGCGCTCCCATCCGTCAGACGGCTTCTATCGCGGCCGCTTCGCCCCTGATGTTCGAGCCGGGTACCCGCGAGATGTATTCCAATACGGGCATTGACATCGGAGCCGCCGTGGTGGAGGTCATCACGGGCATGAAGTGGGAACAGTATCTCAAGAAGACGGTGCTCGACCCGCTGGGCATGAAGTCCACCTGGTTCTGGCCGACCGACAAGCAGATAAAGAAAAAGATTGAGCTGTATGAGTTCAAGGATAACGCTCCCGCCGTGTGGCGCGAAGAGATGGGCTCTCAGCAGCGTCCCTATAACGACTCCCACGTGTTCGCTTCGGCCGGTGCCGGCCTGTGGACGACGGCCAACGACCAGCTGAAGTTCTACAAAATGTTGATGAATCTCGGTCTGGGCGACAACGGTGTCCGCATATTGAAGGAAGAAACGGTGAAATCCATCTTGGCTTGCAGCACCCGTCCCGAAGGCATGGGCGGCTACTCGCTCGGCCTGTCTGCCCCCGTTAAGGACAACGAGGACGCGTGGTTCGGCCATGGTGGCGCATGGGGCACGAACTGCATGGTCAACTGGCACAAGAAGGAACTGAAGCTGTGGGTTATCCAGTGCGCCGGCGGACGTCAGCCCTGGCAGGCCGGCGTGAACAAGGCTGCGGAGAAATTCTTCGCCCAGTCGTTCGGCCGCTCCGGCGTTGACGAATATACCGGAAGAATCGGTGACAATGTCCGTAAGTAACCGGCAGGAATCAAAAAAACAAGCGGCGCTCCGTGGGAAACGGGGCGCCGCTTGCGTAAGGGGAAGGTGTGCCGCGCTTAGAGGTCGCGTCCGATGTCGCGGCGGTAGTAGCGTGCGGTGTATTGGATCTTTTGCGCGTTGGCCATGGCGCGTGCCAGGGCATCGTCTTTGTCGCGTCCGTAGCAGGTGACGCTGATGACGCGTCCGCCGGCCGTGACGAGCTGCCCGTCTTTAATGGCGGTGCCGCTGTGGAAGACGATGGCGTCGTCCAACTGGTCGAGACCGCCGATGGGGAAGCCTTTCTGGTATTCCTGTGGATAACCTCCCGAAACGAGCATGACGTTGACGGCGGCGCGGGGGTCGAAACTGATTTCGCGACGGTCGAGGTCGCCGGCAATGACGCCTTCGAGCAGTTCGACAAGGTCGCAGCTGAGACGCGGCATGACGGTTTCGGTCTCCGGGTCACCCATGCGGCAGTTGTACTCGATGACCATGGGATCGCCCTTGACGTTGATGAGTCCGAAGAAGATGAATCCCTTGTAGTCGATGCCTTCGTGAGCCAGGCCTTCGACGGTGGGCCGCACAGTGCGGTCTTCGACTTTCTGCATCCATTCGGGTGTGGCGAAGGGAACGGGAGATACACTGCCCATGCCGCCGGTGTTGAGACCGCAGTCGTATTCGCCGATGCGCTTGTAGTCCTTGGCTTCGGGGAGGATTTTGTAGTGCTGGCCGTCGGTGAGCACGAAGACGGAGCACTCGATGCCGTCGAGGTACTCCTCAATGACAACCTGTGCCGAGGCGAGTCCGAACATGCCGCCGAGCATCTCTTCGAGTTCCTTGCGGGCTTCCTTGAGGGTGGGGAGGATGAGTACCCCTTTGCCGGCACAGAGGCCGTCGGCCTTGAGCACGTAGGGCGGCTCGAGCGTGGAGAGGAACTTGAGGCCTTCTTTCAGTTGGGCCGTGTCGAAGGTCTGGTAGCGGGCCGTTGGGATGCCGTGGCGTTGCATGAAGGCCTTGGCGAAGTCCTTGCTGCCTTCAAGACGGGCACCAGACTTGGAGGGTCCAATGACACCGATGCGGTTGAGACCGGGCGTCTGGTGGAAGTAGTCGGCAATGCCGTCGACCAAAGGATTCTCTGGTCCTACGACGAGCATTTGTATGTTGTGGTCGAGGGCAAACTGACCGATGGCGGGGAAGTCGGACACTTTCAGGTTGACACACTCGCCGAGTTCGGCCATGCCGGGATTGCCGGGGGCAATGAACAGTTTCGTGAGCTTGGGGCTTTGGGCAATTTTCCATGCGAGGGCGTGTTCGCGGCCGCCGCTGCCTAATAATAGGATGTTCATATTGAATTGAGAATTGAAAAGTTTTATTTCAAGTGGTCTTCGAAGTAACGGGTGATGTGCTCGTAGAGATGTACGCGGTCGTGTCCGGTCATGTTGTGCTCTGCACCGGGGTAAGTGAAGAGATCGGGGTGGGTGCCGGCGTCGGCACAGGCACGGAGGAACGACAGGGTGTGCTGGGGTACGCAGACGGGATCGTTGTAGCCGAAGACGATGAGCAGCCGTCCCTTCAGATTGCCGGCCCGCAGGCAGAGGTTGTTGTCGCGGTAGCCATCGGGATTAGTTTGGGGCGTGTCCATGTAGCGCTCGCCGTACATCACTTCGTAGAGTCTCCAGTCGATGACAGGACCGCCGGCAACACCGGCTTTGAACACTTCGGGGTAGGTGAGCATGAGATCAGTAGTCATGAAGCCTCCGAAACTCCAGCCGTGCACGCCGAGACGGGTGGCATCCACGTAGGGCAGGCTCTTGAGGAACTCGACACCGCGCATCTGGTCGTGCATCTCCTCGGTGCCGAGATGCTGGAACGTGACGTTTTCGAAGTCACGCCCTCGTTCGCTGGAACCACGGCCGTCAAGGATGAACATGACGTAACCGAGCTGGGCCATATAGATTTCCCAACCGCGGTAACCATAGCCCCAGGAGGCGTTGACAAGACGTGTGTGCGGCCCGCCATAGACGTAGATAATGGCGGGATATTTCTTCTTCGGGTCAAAGTGGACAGGTTTCACCAGGCGGTAGTAGAGGTCGGTCTTACCGTCGGCGGCCTTGAGGATGCCGCAGGTAATTTCGGGCACGGCATGACCTTTCCACTGGCCATAGTTTTCAAGCAAAGTCACCCGTTTGCCAGTAGTGGTATGTACTAAGTCCACCTTACGGGGAACATCGGGCGAGGTCCAGGAGTCAATGATTTGGCTACCGTCGGGCGACAGTTTTGCGCTGTGAACGCCCTGACCTTCGTCAAGTTGTGTAGCTTGTCCGTTGTCCACATTGACGCTGTAAAGGTTGTGTTGCAGGGGGGCTGCCCACGTGGTGCTGACGATGATGCTGTGCTGTGTCGCGTTGAAGCCGAGGAGATCGAGCACGACACCGCCTTTGTGTCCCTGTGTGAGGTTGCGCAGGGCGCGTCCCTGCTTTAGGCTGTAAAGGTAAAGGTTGTCGTAGCCGCTTTGTTCGCTCCAATAGATGAACTTGTCGTTGTCCCACGGCAAGAAAGTCAGACCATGCTGGGGCTCCACGTATTTGGCGTGCCGTTCTTCCATGAGCATCTTTTCCTGACGACCGGTGGAAACGTCAAATTGGAGCAGACGGGCATGGTTTTGGTCGCGGTTCAGATTGTAGAGATAAATCTTGCGGCTGTCGGGACTCCAAGTAATGCCGCAATAGTACTGGTTTGTGTTGTCGCCCGTCTCGAGCCAGACGGTTTCTTTCGACTTGACGTTATAGACACCGATGCTGACCTTGTGGCTGGGTTGTCCGGCCATGGGGTACTTGATGGGCTGTGGCTGGGCAATGCGGTGTGCGATGTCGACGAGCGGATAGTCGGGCACCATGCTCTGGTCCATGCGGTAGAAGCAAAGGTGCTTGCCGTCGGGGCTCCAAAAGGTGCCTTTTGTGATACCGAACTCATTTCGATGGACGCTTTGGCCATAGACGATGTCGTGACTGCCGTCGAAACTGACCTGCAAGGCTTCGTCGTCGTTGCCCGACCGATTGGTCTTGGCTATATACAGGTTGTTGTCGCGGTTATAGGCCACCATGCCAGCCGCAGGGCAGTAGTCGTGCCAACTGGCCGCACTTTTGAAGGCAATGTAGTTTGTTAGTTTTTTTAGTTTGCAGTCATAAAGAAGCAGATACTTGTCGTTCTGCAGCAGCAGTTCGCTGCGGGTGGCGTCGGGAAATTTGGCTCCGCCCATCGACGGACAGCCTTTGGCGTCGAGACCATTGGCCGTCATGGCGTCCTTCACGTCTTGCTGTTCTGCCAGGGTACCCCAGCGGTTGCCGGGATTGAGGATGCTGCATTTGGTGCTTTCCAGTCGGATGAGGCGGTTTCCCCACCAGATGTTGCTCATCGTGGTAGGCTGCATGGCACGGTAGCTCTTGCCGCCCGGGATGAGGTCGTCGAGCGTGAAAGGTTTCTGTTGGGCTGTGGCGGTCAGTGTGCTCACGAGTATTATCAGTAGGAGTGAATGTTTAGTCTTCTTCATCTTCGTGTCGGTTGAAACGGCGGTTGTTGTTTCCTTTTGACTTAAATCCTTGCGATTTCCATCCCTTGCCGAAGTCATTGCCGCGTCCTTTGCGTGGAAAACCTGAACGGTTGTCTTTGTGGTCACCGTGTCCGTATGACTTGCGTGATTCGTCGTGGCGGTTTCTGTTGCGGTCCTCCTTCTGGCGCTCTTCGCTGAAGCGGCGGCGCTCCTCGCGTTGCTGACGTTGGATGAATTCACGGTGGCGTATTTGCATGTATTCGGGAATTTCGCTCGGTTCGTCTTCGGTCTCGTTGGTTGCTTTGAAGTCGTGCCGGGGTTTCAGTTTGCGTTTGGCGGCGTTGCGTTCGCGTTCTTCGTCTGTTTTCAGGATGTTTCCTTCCGAGCGGAATTGGTCCAGTTTACCGCTGAACAGTTGGTATTTGCAAAGTTGACAATCGAGTGAGCCGTTGAACAAGGGGATCTTCACGCTGGGTCTCAAGCCGATTTGTTCGAATGTTTCTTCACGATAGCCGATGACCCAGGCATCGTTGCCCACGAACTGGTGTTTCAGTTTTTCGCCCAGTGTACGGTAGAGCCCGAGCAGGTTGGGCGAGGTGATGCGTTCGCCGTAAGGCGGGTTGGTTATTATGATGGCTTTTTCTTCCGGTTGCTTGAACTGTTGGATAGGCCGTGCTTCTACGGTCACATTGTCGCTTACGCCGGCCGACTTCACGTTTTGCACGGCAATGGCCACGGCATTCTTGTCGATGTCGTAGGCGTAGATGTGATGTTCGAAAGGCCGTTCCTGCGAGTCGTCGTTGTAGATGGCATCGAAGAGTTCGCGGTCGAAGTCTTTCCAGTTTTCGAAGGCATATTTCTTGTGGAACACGCCCGGTGCGATGTTGCGGGCTATGAGTGCGGCTTCAATGGCTATGGTGCCGCTGCCGCACATGGGGTCAATCAGGTCACATTCCCCTTGCCATCCTGTCATGAGTATGAGCGCGGCGGCCAGCACCTCGTTGATGGGGCTTTCCACGGAGGCTATGCGGTAGCCGCGTTTGTGCAGGCTCTCGCCCGACGAGTCAAGCGACAGGGTGCATTCCGTTTCTGCGATGTGCATGTTGAAGCGTATGTCGGGGTTGGCCACGCTGATGTTCGGTCGTTTGCCTGTGCGTTCGCGGAAGTAGTCCACAATGGCGTCTTTCACCTTGTAGGCGACGAATTTGCTATGACGGAATTCTTCGCTGTAGACTACGGAGTCGACTGCGAACGATGTGCTCGGGTCGAGAAAATGGTCCCATGGCATGGCTTTCACGGCGTCGTAGACTTCGTCGGCTGTGGCGGCGGTGAACGTGGCGATGGGTTTGAGTATCCTCACGGCTGTGCGCAGGGCGAAGTTGGCGCGGTACATCATTTCCTTGTTGCCAGTAAATGATACCATGCGTCGTCCCGGTGTCACGTCTGCTGCACCAAGACTGTTCAGCTCTCCGGCCAAAACGTCTTCCAAGCCTTGGAAGGTTTTGGCGATGAGTTTAAATGATTCCATTGGAATAAAGGGGAATTAGGGATGAACGTTGTAAAAAACGGATTCTATTCTTCTGTTTCTTCGTTGCGCGATTGTACGAGGCGTGCGCCGGCGGGCACGTCTTCGGTCACCCACAGGTTGCCGCCTATGACGGCGCCGCGGCCGATGGTGATGCGGCCCAGGATGGTGGCGTTGGAATAGATGATGACGTCGTCCTGGATGATGGGATGGCGCGGGATGCCCTTGATGGGGTTGCCTTGTTCGTCGAGGGGGAAGCTCTTGGCGCCTAGTGTGACGCCTTGGTAGAGTTTGACGTGGTTGCCGATGATGGTGGTGGCGCCGATGACTACTCCGGTGCCGTGGTCTATGGTGAAGTAGCGGCCTATTTGGGCTCCCGGATGGATGTCGATGCCCGTTTCGCTGTGGGCTATCTCGGTGAGTATGCGCGGAATGAGAGGCACGTTGAGCCGGTAGAGCTCATGGGCCAGCCTGTAGTTGGTCAGGGCTTTTACGGCGGGATAGCAGCTGATGACTTCGCCGTAGTTCATGGCTGCGGGGTCACCGTTGTAGGCTGCTATGACGTCGGTCTCGAGCGTGGCACGCATATCAGGCAGTTTGTTGACGATTTCGCAGCATATTTCCTCGGCTTTCAGGTAGGTGGCATATACGCTGTCGCCTTCGGCGTTGACGCGGCCGAAGCAGAGTCCTGCCACCACTTGCTGCGAGAGCAGCGTGTAGAGCCTTTCCACGTTGACGCCGATGTTGTATTTCAGAGTGGCGTGGTTGATGCTCGATTTGCCGTAATAACCGGGGAAAAAGATGGCACGGCACAGCTCCATGATTTCTTCCAGGGCCTTCGACGAGGGAATGGGGTCGCTGTCCTTGTATTCATGGAAGAAGCCTTCCTTCTCCATGTGTGTGCAGTCTGACAATTCGTCAACGATGCGCGTGAACTGGTGCGCAAACTTTTCGGGATTCATTGTCCTAGATGTAATAAAGATACTGTTAGAAGTGCAAAGTTACTTTAACTTGGGAGAAACACAAAGCGAAACCCGATTTTTTTGTCGTGCAGCGACATTTCCCGGTGCCGAAGTCCCGCTCCGTTGCGTGGAAACGGTGTCTCAAAATTTCGAAACGCCGTTTCGGATTTTTGAAGTCCCGCTTCTGCCAAAAACGGTGGCGTTCACTTTTTCAAAATTCTCGCGAAATAATCGGACTCCGGCAGGGTTGTTCTCAATATATTTTTGTAACTTTGTAAGCTAGTAGACACGTGAGAAGAAAACAGACCATATGGCCGTAGAAATCAAAAAAGTGACGACGCGGAAGGAACTGAAACGTTTCATCCGCCTGAATTATGAGATGTATAAGGATAACGCCTTCGCCGTGCCCGACCTGTATGAGGACATGCTGAAGACGTTTTCGCGTGATAGGAATCCGGCGTTCGAATTCTGCGAAGCCGACTACTTCCTGGCCTACAAGGACGGCCGGCTGGTGGGCCGCGTGGCCGCCATCATCAACCGGCGGGCCAACGAGACGTGGGGCAAACAGACCGTGCGCTTCGGTTGGATAGACTTCGTGGACGACATCGAGGTGAGCCGTGCGCTCATCGACACTGTGGCGGCCTGGGGCAGGGCACGCGGCATGACCTGGATGGAAGGACCGCTGGGCTTTACCGACATGGACGCCGAGGGCATGCTCATCGAGGGCTTCGACCAACTGGGCACCATGGCGACAATATACAATTATCCCTACTATCCGGAGCACATGGAGCGCCTGGGGATGGCGAAGGCGATGGACTGGATTGAAATGAAACTGATGGTGCCGCCGCAGGTGCCCGACAAATACGTGCGCATCGGTGAAATCGTAAAAAAGAAGTTCAACCTCCACATCCGCAAGCTCAAGAGCGTGCGCGAAATCAAGCGCACCGGCATCGGACAGCGCATCTTCGAACTCATCAACGAATCCTATGCCCCGCTCTTCGGCTATTCACAGATGACACAGGCGCAGATAGCCCAGTATGTGAAAGAATATCTGCCCATCCTCGACCTTTCGCTGGTTGTGCTCATCGAGAACGAACAGAACGAACTGGTGGGCGTGGGCGTATCAATGGCTTCGCTCTCCACGGCACTGCAGCGCGCCAAGGGCAAGATGTTCCCCTTCGGGTGGTGGCATCTGGCCAAAGCGCTCTATTGGAAAAAGCCGCCCATCGTGGACCTGCTCCTGGCAGCAGTAAAGCCGGAATATCAGAACAAGGGCGTGAATGCCTTGCTCTTCACCGATCTCATTCCGCAGTACAACCGCCACAAGTTTGTATGGGCCGAGACAAACCCGGAACTGGAAGTGAACGACAAAGTGCAGTCGCAGTGGCAATATCTGGAGAACTATCTCCATAAGCGCCGCCGCTGCTTTACGAAAAAACTATAAGTCAATTATGGCAGAAGAAATAGACGGCCTGCAGGAATGGCAGACCAGTGGAAAAGAATACGACGAGAGCGCCATCCGGAGCCTGAAAGGACTGGAAGCCATCCGCATCCGTCCGGGCATGTACATCGGCCGGCTGGGCGACGGCTCGCATCAGGACGACGGCATCTACGTGCTGCTGAAGGAAAGTATAGACAACAGCATCGACGAGTTTAACGCCGGCTTCGGTCGCAAAATCCTGGTGGACGTGGAAGACCGCTCGGCCTCGGTGCGCGACTACGGCCGCGGCATCCCGCAGGAGAAACTGGTGGACTGCGTTTCCATACCCCACACGGGCGGCAAGTTCGACACGGACATCTACACGGCCAGCGTGGGCCTGAACGGCGTGGGTCTGAAAGCCGTGAACGCACTGAGCAGCCGCTTCGTTGCCCGCAGCTACCGTGACGGACGGATGCGCGAGGTGGTGTTTGAGCGCGGCAACCTGGTGGACGACCGGTGGGAAAACACGAAAGAAGAAAACGGAACGTCCATCTACTTCGAACCAGACGACACGCTGTTCCTGAAGTATACCTTCCAAATGGAATACGTCGAGACCATGCTGCGCAACTATACTTACTTGAACAAGGGTCTGGCCATCTACTACAACGGACGTTACATCGTGAGCCGCAACGGCCTGGAAGACTTACTCAACGACACGATGACGTCGCAGGGATTGTATCCCATAGTTCACCTCGAAGGTGATGGCATAGAGATAGCCTTTACCCATAC
>JAEEGI010016173.1_pt1 | contig 15429 bp, 9 predicted proteins | sample 8958751 | NCBI WGS metagenome assembly JAEEGI01 (sample SAMN16246545, study PRJNA631951) | gut metagenome | biome: gut microbiome; feature: rumen; material: KS-attached | host: Bos | place: Iran: Karaj | collected 2018-10
TTAAACAGGAAATGCGGGTTGAGCTGGTGCTTGAGCCATACCAATTCGGCCTCTGCACTCTTACGCTTCTCTTCTTCCAGCTGCATCCGGGCCTCGTTGGAGCGCATTACGCTGCGGATTCCCACAGCCAGCAGGATGACCATAATCTCCATAAACAGAAGGATGAAGACGCCTCCCACATAGAAGGCCCAAAGGGAACTCTCCCCAAACTGGTCAATTACCTCCTGGGGCATTTGCATATCCTCGCGAGGAATGTACCTGTACGCATTCCACGCCACAATAAGCACCACATTCACAATATAGAACCACTTGGGGCGGCCGCCGTACAGGAACTTGGGAATGAGGTAATAATAGTTGAGGCCGTACAGCACAAAGAACGGAAGAAGGATGACGGTGCTGGTGGAGAAGACGCTCCAGGCCGACATAACGGACCGGGTGGTAACGCCGGTAATGATGGCCGGAATCAGGAAAACAGCCACCCAGACAACCATCTGGGTGGTGTTTATGATAAGATTTCTTCTGCTCTTGGTCTGCATACTGCAAAGATAGCAAATTACATCGAAATAATTCCGCTCATAGATTCGGCCGTAGTACTGGTGTTGAGCTGGGCATCGTTCTCAATGCTGCGGCGGGTTTTCTTGGCGCTGTAGTTGCCCTGCTTGCCAAAGCTCCAGCTAATCTGGAAGGTGACGGCACCCATAGGGATGGAAGTGCTGCTGGTGGTGGTGAAGCCCTTGCCGCGGGTGTAGGAATCCATATTGATCTTGAGGCCCTTGGCCATAGGGATGACACCGCTCACGGACAGGCTCAGGCGGTCGTCCAAAAAGCTCTTGGTGAGGCCCAGGGTACCCAGCGACATACCGGTGCTCCAACCCTGCAGGGTGATGGTTTTACCCATCGTAATCACATTGGCGCTCAGGCGGAGATCCCAGGGCAGGGTCTGCTGCACACCCACCAGGACGTTGTAGTTCCAGCCGCCGTTCTGCTGGCCCAGCTGGGCGCTGCGGAGGTCGGCGTAACCCACGCCGCCGTTGAGCATAATGCGGGTCTTGCTGCCGGGATTAATCATCACGAATCCGTTGAGACCGGTATTGCGGGAAGACACAATGTTGCCGTAGGTGGTATTGAGGAGGTTGTCCTCGTCATAGAAGCTGTAGGACTCAATGCCGTTGCCGGTAAAGCTGTGACGCAGCGTGGCGTTGATCATAATCACCGGAGAGTAGTAGTTGTACACCAGGGAGATGTTGTGGCCGCGTTCGGTGTCCAGGTCGGGGTTGCCGTAAGTGCGGGCGGTGGGGTCCGAGGTGTTCACGTACGGGTTCAGGTAAGAGATACCCGGACGGGAGATGCGCATATTGTAGCTGATACCGATGTTCTGGGTCATAGTGGGGCTCCACTGCACGCTGGCGCTGGGCACCAGGTTTCCATAGTTCACGGAGAAGCTGCCGCTCTGAGCCGAAGAATTATAGCTCTGCCAGGTATGCTCGTAGCGGACGCCGGCTTTAAGGCCGAAGGCACCGTACTTACCCTCCAGCTCGGCATAAGCAGCGCCGATGCGGTTGTAGAAGTCATAGGTAAGGCTGCTGAGCGGGTTCTCCACATAGGCGCTGCCGTTCCAAAGATAGTCCGTCTGGGCCGAAGAGTTGTGACGGCCGATGAACTTGGCACCGGTTGAGAGGGTGTGCTTGGAACCCAGCGGGGTGGTGAAATCGGCCTGCACGGTGTGGTCGGTGGAACCGGTGCGGCCGTCGCTCTTGCGGTTGGTGAGGTCAAAGCCGGGGATGGCCGTTCCGTCAAAGGAATTGATGGAGTTGTTCACGGAAGGGGCGGCGTTGAACTGATAGCTCAGTACAAAGCTGCGGCCGGGGGCGTTGGCCCAGAGGTGCTGGTAGTCGGCGCTGGCGCTGATGCTGGTGCGGTTGTTCACGAGCTCGGAGAGGCCGGTGTAGCCAAAGGGATCGGCACCCGGGAACACCAGGATGGTGTTGGTGATGCTGTTGGCGCTGCGCATACCGGTGTGCATCACACCCAGGGTGGCGCTTACCATATTGAGGGAGTCAATGTCGTAGCTGGCGCTGCCGTTGACCATAGCCACGGGCATCTTCATATCGGCCGTGGTGTTGCTCTTGGTGGAGAAGCCGTTGTCCTGCACGTTCTCCACGTTGGTCTCGGTCTTGGGAACGGTGAGGTAAGTGCCGGAAGCACTGAGGCTGGCGGCAAACTTGCCTTTCTGCAGACTGGTGCTTACACCCAGGCCGCCACCCAGGTTGGTGCCCATAAGCATCACGTTGCCGTAGTAACCATCGGCCATAGAAGAACCTCCGGTGGCCACCTTGTTGGTGGTGATGTTGAGCACGCCGCCCACGCCTTCTGCATCATACTTGACGCCGGGATTGGTCACCACCTCAATGTTCTTGATGCTGCTGGCGGGCATCATCTTGAAGATGGTGGAAGCGTTCTGGGACAGCATCTGGTTGGGCTTTCCGTCCACATAAACCTGGAAGTTGCTGCTTCCGTTCACGGTAATCTTGTCCTGACCGTCCACGCTCACCATAGGGACTTTGCGGAGCATATCCAGAACGGTGGAGGTCTTGGAATCCACGTCGTCCTCCACATTATAGGTCATCTTGTCCACCTCCATCTTCACCAGCGTGCGCATAGCGGTGACGGTGCCGGCCTTAAGGGTCTCGGCGCTGTCCTGGGCCAGGATCTCTCCCAGGTCCACTACGGGAGTATCGGCCGGAACGGTGAAGTAGCGGTGCTGGACCTTTCGGCCCAGATTGTCAAACACCATTACATAATCACCGGCCAGGGTGAAGCTGTGAGAGAAACGGCCTTCCTCATTGGTGGTGGTAAAGGCCACGGCCTTCTCCGTATCCGGCAGGCGGTAGAACTGCAGAATGGCTGCGGGCTCACCCACACGGGTAAGAGAATCCAGCACCACACCTTCTACGGTAGTGGTCTGACCAAAAGCCTGGATGCCCAGAAGGGCGGCGGTAAGAATGACGATAAACTTTTTCATATTTCGTTGCGTTTTATTTCCGGGAGCAAAAGTACACGCATTTCCAAGCCCCTGTTCCCCCTTTTAGACGAATGCCCCTTTTCCTTCGACGAATGCCCCATCAATTTGGGGATAATATTGCAAGTGTGGCTGGAATAGCGTAACTTTGTTAGTATGATAAAGCGTACCTTATTCCTTCTTTCGGTGTTCTGCTGCGTGTGCGCGCAGGCACAGGTAAACAAGTATCCGGAAAGTGTAAAACAGCTTATGGATCAGGCCGATGCCCGGATGCTGCCGGGGCATCAGACAGCCCCCGTCATTGCCATTCCCCAGTGCCGGAATGCGGCGGAGCTGGTGCGGCTTGCTCAGAAAGCCGGTGCAAGCGCTGTCATCGTTCCCGAAACGGAGGATGCCGCCGCGCTTCGGGAGATGGCTGCCGGCTGGGACGGCGCTGCCCTTCCGGACGGATGGGTTAAGGAGGCTTCGGCCTTCAGTGTCCTTTTCTATAAGGCGGTGGCCGACAGGAATATTCCGCATACGGGGACTTCGGCCCTTTCCCAGGAGATGGACAAGGGGCTGATGCGCTACGACGGCGCCTTACCCGATATGGGAACGCTGTGCCGGAAGGCTGCTACCTACAAGAAGGCCAAGCAGTTGATGGATAGCATTCTGACTATGGACGCCCACGGCGATCTGCCGTGCTGCTACGACGAAGGTTGTGAGCTGGGCGTAAGGCAGCTGAACCAGGTAAGCCTCCAGAAAATGGAAGAAGGGCACCTGAGCAGCCGCGTGCTCATCAGCTACCAGGGGCAGAAGGGTCTGGACGACGAATCCCACGCCAAAGCCTTTGCCTACTGCGACGATATGATTGACCAGATTCTGGCCGATATTGACAAGAACAAAGACTGGTGCGGCCTGGCCAGAACCCGGGAGGACGCCATTGCGTTAAAGGCCCAAGGGAAAAAGGCCTTCTTCCTGGGAATCGAAAATGGTTACGGAATAGGAAATGATGTACGGAAAGTGGAGCATTATGCCCGTCGCGGCGTGGTGTACATTACCCTCAGCCATATGTACGACAATGCCATCTGCAACACTTCTACCCATAGTGCCGATACTACCAAGGGACTTACGCCCTTCGGCCGTGAAGTGGTTAAGGAAATGAACCGCTGCGGCATTCTGGTAGACGTTTCCCACACCAGCAGCGGTACCTTCTGGGACTGTATAGAGCATAGCACGGCTCCCATCATCTGCTCCCATTCGGGCGCCAAGGCCGTATTCCCTCACGACCGCAACATCACGGACGATCAGCTCCGCGCCCTGGCCGCCAAAGACGGTCTGGTGATGGTCTATATTGTTCCGGACTATATGAATCCCCAAAAGGCCAATGCCACCATAGATGACTTTATGGAGCATCTGCAGCATTGCATCCAGATAGCCGGCATAGACCACGTGGGCATTTCCTGCGACTTTGACGGCGGCGGTGGCGGCTGGGGCCTCAACGGAGACAACGACGCCATCAACATCACCGTCCGCCTCCTGGAGGCCGGTTTCTCCAACCAAGACATAACCAAAATCTGGTCCGACAACTTCTTCCGCGTCCTCTCCGCCGCCCGCCAACACTCCCAGCTGCAATAGTCGTCCCAAATAATCTCCAGGAGGAAGGGGTAGGACCGAAGGTCCGTACCCCGGGAAACCACTTCCCGGAGGAAACAGGCAATGTACATTCCTTAAATAATACTATATTTGTAGAAACGTTTTACTAACCCATGAAACTTAAGCTGATACTGATTTCGATGCTGGTTTTGTCCGGCGTGCAGGCAAGGGCGCAGAAGGCACAGAAGGCGCTGGATGTGATGAAAGAGCACGTGGACGAAATTTCCATAGACACCCGCTTTACTTTCCACCAGGAATTGCGGGCTGGCAAGTACGATACCCATTTTCAGGGAGACTACTTCAATCTCCACATAATGGGTCACATCACGGACAATTTAAACATCCGGGTGCGACAGCGCCTCAACAAGAAAATTGACGAGAAGAACCCCTTCAACGCCACGGATTTCCTTTGGCTCAAGTGGCAGATCAATCCCAACTGGGCCCTTACCGGCGGAAAGCAGGCCATCCTGATTGGTGGCTATGAGATAGACTCCCCGCCCATTGACGTATATTATTACGGAGCATTCGCCAACCGCTTGTACCAGTATTATGCCTTTGGTGCAACGGCCACCTGGACTCCGGCACCGGGTCAGAACATCAGCGCCCAGTTCTGCGCATCCCCTATCTCCCCCGGCACCCAGGATGCTTATTCCTACAACCTGTACTGGAACGGCCATATCGGCTCCCGTTGGAGTACCACCTGGAGCTACAACCTGGTAGAAGACGAGCTTCATCGCAAAATGAACTGGTTCGCCCTGGGCAACCGCTTCAACCTGGGAAAACTGGTGGTAGACGTGGATTTCATCAACCGCGCAGCATTCGGCCAGAAAAACTGGCTGTCAGACTGGTCCATCATTGGAAAGGCCATCCTCACGCTGGGCAAATGGAACCTCTGTACCAAGGTGGGTTATGAGAGAAACAGCGCCGCCAACATAGACGCAGACGGCATATCCTACGATCTGGTGCTCCCTGCCGGCAACAATTACCTTTACGGCGGTGCCGGTGTGGAGTTTTTCCCGCTGGGCAACGAAAAGCTCCGTTTGCACGTCGCCTATTTCCGGGATAACCACGATGACCTGGACAACCTCAATATAGGTCTAACTTGGAGATTCACTATTTACAAACACTGATATGAAAAAAGCCCTCCTCCCCATCCTGATGCTCACGGCCGTAGCCTGCGGTCCCAAATGGCAGGCCCACGACGGTGACGGTTATATGTACATCACCCAGAACGGTGGTCCCACGCTGGGCTATACCGTGTCCCCCATCCTCTATGACGACGGCTACGCCTTCAAGGACCTCAACCGCAACGGCGTCATTGACCCGTATGAAGACTGGAGATTAGAGGCCCAGGAAAGAGCCAAGGACCTCGCCGGCCGCCTCTCCATTGAGGAAATCGCCGGCCTGATGCTGTACAGCAGCCATCAGTCCATCCCCGGATCGGCCTATGGACGGGGTCAGGCCACCTATACCGGCAAGACCAATACCCACTCCTGGGATATGACGGACCAGCAGATGAAATTCCTCAAGGAAGATAACCTGCGCGCCGTGCTGGTAACCACGGTAGAGAGCCCCGAGGTAGCCGCCCGCTGGAACAACGAGGTGCAGGCCTATGTGGAAGGCTTCGGCCAGGGAGTCCCCGCCAACAACTCATCGGACCCCCGCAATGAGACCGCCGCCACGGCCGAATTCAATATGGGCGCCGGCGGAAAGATTTCGATGTGGCCCACCACCCTGGGTATGGCCGCCACCTTTGACCCTTCGCTGGTGAAGGAGTTTGGCACCATTGCCTCGCAGGAATACCGCGCCCTGGGCATTGCCACGGCCCTGAGCCCGCAGATTGACCTGGCCACCGAACCCCGCTGGAGCCGCTTCAACGGCACCTTCGGAGAAGACCCCGACCTGGATACGGATATGGCCCGCGCTTATGTAGACGGCTTCCAGACCTCCGACAACGGTAGCTGGGGCCTGCAGAGCGTCAACGCAATGGTCAAGCACTGGCCCTCCGGTGGCCCCGAGGAAGGCGGCCGTGACGCCCACTTCAACTACGGCAAGTATGCCGTGTATCCCGGCAACAACTTCGAGGATCACCTCAAGGCATTTACGGAAGGCGCCTTCAAGCTGGAAGGCGGCACCGGCAAGGCCAGCGCCGTGATGCCCTACTACACCATCTCCTACGGCATTGACCCCTCCGGAGACAATGTGGGCAACAGCTACAGCAAATACATCATCACAGACCTGCTCAGAATCAAATACGCCTACGACGGCGTGGTGTGCACGGACTGGAACATCACCTACGACAACAGGGCCATCGAGAGCTTTGACGGCAAGTGCTGGGGCGTGGAAGGCCTCTCCGTGGCCGAGCGTCACTACGAGGTTCTCAAAGCCGGCGTGGACCAGTTTGGCGGCAACAACGACAAGGGCCCCGTGCTCAAGGCCTACCAGATGTGGGTGAAGGAGTTTGGCGAGGAAAGCGCCCGCGAGCGCTTTGAGGCCAGCGCCGTTCGCCTGCTGATGAACAGCTTCCGCACCGGTCTGTTTGAGAACCCCTACACGGATCCTGCCAAGGCCACGGAAGTGGTGGGCAATCCGGAGTTTATGAAAGCCGGCTACGAAGCCCAGCTCAAATCCATCGTGATGGTCAAGAACCACGGGAACGTACTGCCCAAGAGCGGCAAGCCCAAGGTATTCGTTCCCCAGCGCTTCTATCCCCAGACGCCCGGTATGTTTGGCCTGTCTATGGGTCCCGAGGCCCATTGGGACTACCCCATTGACCGCGCTCTGGTAGAGAAATACTACGATTGGGCCGAAAGTCCCGAAGAGGCCGATTTTGCCCTGGTACTGGTGCGTGAGCCCCAGCCCGGCAGCGGCTACGACGTGAACGACCGCAAGAAAGGCGGCAACGGCTACGTGCCCATCAGCCTGCAGTACAGACCCTACAAGGCCGAATTTGCCCGTGCTACTTCCATCGCAGGCGGAGACCCCAAGGAGCTTTTCACCAACCGCACTTACAAAAACAAGAGCGTCAAGACCCTCAACGAGACAGACCTCGATCTGGTTATTGACACCAAGAAGAAGATGGGAGACAAGCCCGTGGTGGTGGTGGTGAACGTTTCGCGCCCGGCCGTTCTCTCGGAGATGGAGCCCTATGCCGATGCTATGCTCCTTACCTTCGGCGTGCAGAACCAGGCCGTTCTGGATATTGTGAGCGGTGCCGCGGAGCCTTCGGCCCTTCTTCCTATGCAGATGCCCGTCAATATGAAGACGGTGGAAGAGCAGTGCGAAGACGTGCCTCACGATATGATTCCCCTGGTGGATGCCGACGGCAACGCCTGGGACTTTGCCTTTGGTCTTAACTGGTCCGGCGTCATCAAGGACGAACGTACCCAAAAATACGCAAAATGAGAAAGTTAGTACTCCCCTTCCTGCTGCTGGCCCTGGCTGCCTGCACTCAGAATAATACCGTCCTGACCGTTGAAGGCGGAAAGGTCCAGGGCGTTCCCTCCGAGGCCGCCGGCGTTACCGTCTTCAAGGGCATTCCCTATGCCGCCGCTCCGGTGGGAGACCTCCGCTGGAAGGCTCCGCAGCCCGTTGTAGCCTGGGAGGGGGTGAAGGTCTGCGATACCTTCGGCCCCATTGAACCCCAGCCCGGCAACAAGCCCGGCACCTTCTATGGAGACGAGTTCTACTGGATGGGCACGCCCGAAGAGAACGAAGACTGCCTGTACCTCAACGTCTGGGCCCCTACAGAAACTCTTGGCAAGGACGCCAAACTGCCCGTGGCTATGTGGATCCACGGCGGCGCCTATATGAACGGCTACGGCTACGAGGTAACTATGGACGGAGATAAATGGGCCGAAAGGGGCGTCATCCTGGTGACCATCAACTACCGGATGGGCGCCTTTGGCTTCCTGAGCCACCCCGAACTCACGGCCGAACAGGGCCAGAGCGGCAACTACGGAACTATGGACCAGGCTGCTGCCTTGAAGTGGGTCAGCAACAACATCGCCGCTTTTGGCGGAGACCCTTCCAAGATTACCGTCTTTGGACAGAGTGCCGGCGCTATGAGCGTGAAGACCCTGCTGGTCTCTCCCCTGTCAAGGGACATTATGGCCGGAGCCATCATCCAGAGCGGTGGCGGACTCTCTACCCGCGGACTCACCCCGGACGGCTCCCAGGCTCAGTTTGACGCTATGGGCAAGGCCGCTATGGACAAGGCCGGACTCACCACCCTCGCCGCTATGCGCGAAGCCAGCACGGAGCAGATCCGTGCCGTGCAGGGCTGGTTTATGCCTCATCCGGACGGCAAAGTGGTTACCGAGAGCTTTGAAGAGTCGTTCTTTAACGGCTCCATTGCCCAGGTACCTATTATGATAGGTTACAACAAAGACGATATGGGAGGCCTGGGAGGAGAAGCCGTAGACCGCTTCTGCGCCCTCCGCGACTCCCTGGGCTGCCCCGTGTACGAGTACGAGTTCCTGCGCGAACTCCCCACCGACGAAGCCCATCCGGCCTCTGCCGCGGGCGCCTTCCATTCGGCCGAACTCTGGTATGTCTTTGGCACGCTTAGCCGCAGCTGGCGCCCCTTCACCGAGGCCGACCACGCCCTCAGCTCCCGTATGCTGGACGCCTGGACCGACTTCTGCAAATTCGGCAACCCCGGCTGGCCCGCCTACAAGCAGAACGAGCCGTTCAAAGAGACCTTTGATGTAGAGTAGGTCCGGTCCGTGGACGTAACCCCATCACATACTGACATTTAACCAATTACCCCCTGGTCTCCACGACTAGGGGGTAATTGGTTATTATGCTAACAATCAGTCTATTATGTCCACGAGGTTTATCGTATGGTGAGCTGTACAGACTGCGTGTCGCGGCTGTTAGGGCCCGTCATAATTTCAAAATCACCCGGTTCACAAACCCATTCCAGCTCGTGGTTGTAGTAGGAAAGGTCATCGGCCTTAAGCGGGAAGTCCACCGTCACGGACTCCCCGGCAGGAATAAATACTTTCCTGAAGCCTTTGAGTTCCTTCACGGGACGTGTGGAGGTGGCGTAAATGTCGTGGATATAGAGCTGCACAACCTCATACCCATCCCGCGTTCCCGTGTTGGTAACCGTGACGGATGCCGTTACAGAGCCATTCAGAGGCATTTCGGCAGCACTCAGTACCGGCGCAGAATAGCTGTAGGTGGTATAACTGAGACCATATCCGAAAGGATATAGCGGGCCATTGATCTCGTCCAGATAGGCCGAAACAAACTTTTTGAAAGGAGCGTAGTCCGACTGCGGACGGCCGGTGTTCTTGTGGTTGTAGTAAAGTGGCAGCTGTCCCACCGAACGGGGGAAGGAAGTGGTGAGCTTGGCCGAAGGATTCACATCCCCGAACAGGACATCGGCAACAGCGTGTCCACCCTCGGAGCCGGGACTCCAGACATTCAGAATGGCATTCATGGAAGCGTCTTCCTCTACCAGCGTAAGGGGCCGACCGGTAACCAGGACCATCACAACCGGTTTTCCCGTGGCCTTGAGGGCCTTCAGCATTTCACGCTGCGCATCCGGAAGGGAAATATCCGTGCGGGACGCAGCCTCGCCGTTCATGCTGTCGGTTTCTCCCACACAGGCTACAACCACATCGGCCTCTCTGGCCTTGGCTACGGCCTCGGCAATCAGGCGCTCCTGTGGTACGGTATGAACAGGATCACCCACAAAGCCCGGCATAAAGGAACGGGCCATTCCGTAGCGAACTGCCTCCTCGAGATCCTTATCCAGGAACAGCCAGCTGCCCTCAGCATACGTAGCGCTCACTACCTCGGCGATGCCGTCATAGAGGGTCACACACTCCCCGCTATGGCTCCCGGTGCTCCATGAGCCGGCGAGGGCCTGGGCATTTTTGGCCAACGGGCCCACTACGGCCACGCGGGCGTTCTTGGAAAGCGGCAGCACACCGTCGTTTTTCAGAAGCACCTGACATTCGCGGGCCACTTCGCGGGCGACAGCCCTGTTTTCGGCCGTGTATATTTCACTTTCGCGGGAAGGGTCCAAGTACTTATAGGGGTCCTCAAAAAGGCCCAATTTGTATTTGGCTTCCAGGATGCGGCGGCAGGCCCGGTCAATATCGGCCTCCTTGATGCGCCCTTCCTTTAGGGATTTCTCCAGCGTTCCCACAAAGCCGTCGGCGTTCATATCCATATCCAGGCCGGCCTGCAGCGACCGGGCCGAAACTTCCTGCAAGTCCCCGATCCCGTGGGCTATCTGCTCCGAGATAGAGGTGTAGTCGCTCACAATGAACCCGTCAAAGCCCCAGGTGTCTCGCAGCAGTTCGGTCATCAGGTAGTGGTTCATACTGGCGGGGATGCCTTCGAACTCGTTAAAGGAGCTCATATAGCTGCCGGCACCTGCATAAGCGGCCTGCTGATACGGCCGCATATAGCCGTTGAGTGCCTCCTGGCGGCTCAGGAATACGGAGTTGTAGTCCCGGCCCGCTTCGGCCCCGCCATACAGGGCGTAGTGCTTCACGCACGCCATCACGTGGTGGTCGTCTAAACTATTCTCCGGGCCCTGATAGCCGCGGACGTAGGCTTTGGCTGCCTCGCCGTCCAGGTAAGGGTCTTCGCCGGCGCCTTCGGCAATGCGTCCCCAGCGAGCGTCCCTGCAGATGTCCACCATGGGGCTGTATACCCAGTTGATGCCCGAGGCCGAGGCCTCCGTGGCGGCAACGGATGCCGTCTTTTCAATCAAGTCCATGTTCCAGGATGTGGACAGGGCCAGCGGGATGGGAAAGATGGTCTGGTAACCATGAATGACATCCTGGCCGAAGATTAGCGGAATACCGGCGCCGGCCTTGAGGGCCTCCTCCTGCATGAGGCGCAGGTACTGCACGTCTCCGCTACCGTATAGGCCGCCCAATCTGCCATCCCGGATGGCCTGGAGGTTGGCGTCATCGTCGCTCAGTTTCATCCCGGTAAGGGATCCGGATACAGAATGGAGATTAAGCTGACCGATCTTTTGTTCCAGTGTCATTCGGTCCATCAGGTCATCGATGAACCTGTCCATCGATGACCGGGCCGCGCAACCTGATATCAGGCACACAGCCAACAATAATGTGGTTTTCTTCATACCACAAAGTTAGTACTTTTTCTTCGTGGGCGCAACCCTCTGACTCATTGAATATTAGTCACCTTCCTCCCACCTTTCCAAAGTAGTGGAAGAATCTTTAAGTGTCAATCACACAGCAACTTACACCCACGGCCGTTTTTACATCGGCCTTGCTATTCTCGTTAATTATTCTCAACTTTGAGTGCGCGCTAAGGATGACCCTAATAACAATTTAGGTAACTTTGTTATGAAAAGTCGTTCTTATCTTCCCTCTGCTCTTAATCACTGCTATCAGCGCACATTTGGGCACGGCGTTCTCTTTTACACGGTACGAGACCATCTGGTTTTCTTCACAGTCTTCTGCACTATGGCCCGGCGACATCAGGTACGTGTTCTAAAACTGGTCCAGATGCCGGACCACACCCACCACTCCACTTTTGCTAAAAGCCTAGAGCAGTTGAGAGCTTTTCAGCGAGACTATACTTCGGCCTTTGCCAAGGAGTACAACCGATCCTTCGGATTGAGCGGACCAGTCTTTGAGACGCCCTTCAGTTCTGCCCCAAAATGCAGCGACAAAGAGATTAGAAGCAATCTTATCTATTTGGATAACAATCCCGTGGAACGCAAATTAGTAAGACAGGCCGAGGATTACCGATGGAACTACCTGGCCTATACACAAAGTAAACATCCTTTCTCTGAAAAGATCCGGCTCCGCTTTGCCTCCATGCCTCTGCGCAGGGCAATAAAAAGAGTTACCTTCTTAAGATTGCAGGGCCGATACCTGACCTATCCCCTGCTGGAAAGACTGTTTGACTCCCTTCAGACCAAACAGGAAAAAGAGCAACTGACCGACTATATCATCAGCTCCTATTGGGCCCTGGACCATGCCGCTGCTATCCGTTATTTTGGCAGCTACGAGCATGAACTTACCGCAGCACACTCCACAACGGGGAGCGAGTATGACATAACGGAGGGTTTTATAGGGAAATCAGATACCCACTATGCCAAACTCACCGCCCTTGTTCTCAAAAAAGGCCGGTTCAAAGATATTCACGAGATTCTGCGCCTGTCAGAGGATGAAAAGTACCGTCTGTTGGAAACACTCCGACAAGAATCCGCCGCTCCTGCTAAACAAATCCGTGCCTTCCTTCACCTACCCGTGGACATAAAGCAGTGATTTACTTAAAATTACGCAATTTCCCCCTAGTCTTGGGGACCAGGGGGAAAATACTTAAACGTCAACAAGACAGACAGTTACATCCACGGCACGCAGAACTACAGAGCAGGCAGCAGGTGGTCCCAGATGAGGTTGATCTCCTGCTGCATGTTTTGGATGTGGGCGGTGGTTACTACCACGGCGTCCTTTTCGGGGATTACGATGATGTATTGGCCGTTGGCGCCGTCGGCCCGGAAGGCATTGTGACGGCAGCGCCACATCTGATAGCCGTAGCCTTGCACCCAGTCGCTCTTTTCGGGGCTGAAGTACGTGATCTCGGGGCGTTGGGCCACCAGGTCTTTCATACGGCGCTCGTTGATGCCGGCGTTCACGGAGGGCACCTGGTTCTTGGACATCTCGGCCACCCAGGAGGCGGGAATGACCTGCTTGCCGCCAAACTTACCTCCATTCAGGAGCGTAAGACCCATCCGGGCCAGGTCTTCCGTGCGGAGGAACAGTCCCCATCCACCGGTATTTACGCCGGCCGGGCTTTCCTCCCAGAAGGGCTTTTCAATGCCCAGGGGCTGCCAGAGGCGGGTTTCCAGATAGTCAACCACCTTCTGTCCCGTGACCTTCTGCACAGCGGCAGAAAGCACATAGGTACCCAGGCTGTTGTAGCAGTAGCAGGTGCCGGGCTCATAGTCTATGGGCCACTCCATAAAGGAGCGGATCCAGTCTTCTCCCCCGTTGCGGGCCGCATAAGTGGGGTCTGTCCCGTGGCCGGAGTTCATAGTGAGAAGATGCCTTACCGTAACCTTAGGCAGCCACTCCTGCGGCTCCTCCGGAACGCTTTCCGGGAAGAGGTCCACCAGTTTGTCATCCAGGCTCAGAAGGCCTTCCGAGATGGCAAAGCCCACGGCCGTGGAGGTGAAAGTCTTGGAAACGGAATTGAGGATGTGGGCCGTATCCGGCACAAAGAATTTCTCTTCCAACACCTTCCCGTGCTGGAGCACCATTACGCTGTGAAGGTCTTCCACGCTGTCTTCCACGGCCTTCAGATAAGCCTCAAAGGCCTTATCCATCCGGGCCGATGCCCCGCCGCGCGGCAGAGGGCCGGAAGGGTTGCTGCAAGCTACCCCAAGGGCAGCCACAGCGGCAAACAAGACAATCTTTTTCATAGGGTTACTGCATCCTTCTGAGTCTGACATCTACGCCGGGCAGAGCCTCGGGCATACCGGAAATATCGGTAGCACTGAAGTGATAGGGTATGAACACCTTGGGGTTGATCATCTTGACGGCGTTGATGCACTGGTCCACCGTCATGGTGTAAGGCAGGTTGCAGGGCAGGAAGGCCACGTCAATATCCTTGATGCCGGCCATTTCGGGGATATCTTCCGTGTCGCCGCCAATATAGATGCGGAAACCGCCCAGATCCAGGATATAACCGTTGTCACGGCCCTTGGGATGGAACTGGAGGCGGTCCTCCGTATAGTTGTAGGCAGGAACGGCTTCTACGCTGATGCCCTCCGTCAGTTTGACCGAATCCCCATTGGCCAAGGTTCTGACGGGCTGCTTCATCTTGGCCTTGCTCATAAGCTTGGTGCAGTTTTCGTTGGTAATTACCTCGCCGCCCAGGATGCCCAGGGCTTCCTTGTCAAAGTGGTCCCCGTGCTCGTGGGTCACCAGCACATAATCGGCCTCGGGAAACTCATCGGCGTAGTCCGTGGTCTTGGGGCCCAGGCTTACCACAGGATCTACCTGGATGGAGAGGCCCTTGTATGAGATGGCCAGCGAGGCGTGCTTGATGAGGTAGATTTCTACCGGGGATCCGTCGGGTGCGCAGCAGCGCTCCACATCGTAGGTGGTTACGGGTACACCGGCATTCTTCCATTGGTTAAAACCATCCTTGAGGTTGAATACCGTATAGGAGAGGCTGTCCAGAACGTGGGCGGCCTCGGCACTGCGACGACCCCGGCGGCAGTAAATGAGCACGGGGCGTTCCGGATCCAGGGCCTCCTGAGCGGCTTCCGTGAAGCCTTCGGCCAGCCAGTCAATGTTGATGGCGCCGGGGATGTGCCCTTCTACAAATTCCTGCGGCGTGCGTACATCCAGCAGCTGGATGCTGCCGTCCGAGGCCAACTTGCTTTGGAAGGCCTCTACCGAAAGATCCTTGTAGCTTTTGCAGGAAAACAGCCCCAGGAGAGATAACAGAGCCATAACGGTGATTCTTTTCATATCAAATACTTTAATGAATCACAAATATAATGATTTTTAAGCAATTACCCCCAGCCTTAAGGACCAGGGGGCAAGTTGTTCAAACTAAAACTCTTCCTGCTCCAAATCCTGGACAGCGGCCAGGGCACGGCTGCCGGGCTCGAAGTCCTGGAACAGGTACTGGGCAAAGATGGTGAGGTAGATTCTCCAGTTGCGCCAGATGTGACCGCCTTCGGATTCGTAGAGGGTCACGGGGTAGCCCATCTTGTCGCAGTCTTCTTTGAGTTTCTTGGAGTTGACCCTCACGCCATC
>JAEEGI010016175.1_pt1 | contig 15428 bp, 17 predicted proteins | sample 8958751 | NCBI WGS metagenome assembly JAEEGI01 (sample SAMN16246545, study PRJNA631951) | gut metagenome | biome: gut microbiome; feature: rumen; material: KS-attached | host: Bos | place: Iran: Karaj | collected 2018-10
ACCCGGCGTCGCCCCGCCCAAATCCAGGAGCTAGCGCATGCGGCGCATCGTTTCTCGGATGCTCCCCGACGGGAGCATCCGGAATGTCCAGCCTTACCACGTTTGTCTGGAAGGTCTGGAAAAGGCCGTGCTGTGCCGTGACGACAAGGATTATGACGCTTTCGTCAAAATTATCTGCGTCGCGGCCCGGCGGAAGAATGTCATCGTCGTCATCTACGCCGTCGTCTCCAATCATAGCCATGTCACCGTCCTGGCCCAAAGTCAGGAAGATGCCGACGCTTATGGGGAAGAGGTGAAGCGGATGGCGTCGATGTGGATTTCCGGCCGGTATGGCGAGCGCAAAATCCTTCGCCGGACCGATATGAAAGCCCCCTGCCTGGACACGGACTGGTACGTCCGCAACACCCTCGCCTATGTTCCCAGGAACGCACTAGACAATGGTTGCAACGTCAATGAGTACCGTTGGTCCGGATATCGTGCCATGTTCCGGAAGGGCGCTCCTCCCGGATTCCCGGGGCCGGTGCGGAAAGTCGGGGAAATGACCCGGCGTGAGCACCGGACCTTTTTCCATACCGGAGACGACCTTTCCGGCGTACCATGGCTGGTCGATGCGGAAGGCTGCCTGCTCCCCGAAAGCTTCTGCGATACGGACTATCTCGAGCAAGCCTTCAACTACGACCAGGTGTTCTATATCCGGACCATCGGCGAGGTGAACGTGGCGGAGATGCGCCAACGTCTGGTGGACGGCCCGAGAACCAGGCAAAACGACAGTGAGGTCTTGAAAGATGCGGCCGCCGAGGCTTTGCGCTGGTTCAAAACGGAACTGTCCGCACTGAGCCTTCTCCAGAAAACCAGGCTGATTCCCTATTTCTATCGGACGAGAAAGACAACCATTCCCCAGCTGGCCCGTGTTTTTGGTTTGGATCGGAAGACGATCCAGTCCATTTTGCATCCCGAGTAGTTTATGGGGGGCGCTTTCCGGTCCTTTTGTACAAGGTGGGTTTTTGTGTTGGATATCATGTACGTCAAAATGCCATTCCAGGCTATTCTGAGGCACAATGGGTGTACATGATGTGACATATAAAATCCCACCTTGTACAGAATTTTCTCTTGCTTTTGCCGATAGTTTTGCGTAAATTTGTACGACTATGGGCATTACGGAACGAAAATGGACCGTCCACGAAGCGGGGAACCCGGAGAAAGTGGACCGGCTGGCGACGGAGCTCGGTGTGGACCGGGTTCTAGCGGAGCTGCTGGTCCAGCGCGGCGTGGAGACCTTCGAACAGGCCCGCCGCTTCTTCCGGCCCAGCCTGGACGACCTTCATGACCCGTTCCTGATGAAGGACATGGACCTGGCCGTGGAACGGCTTCATGACGCCATCACCAAGGGGGAGAAGATCCTGGTGTACGGTGACTATGATGTGGACGGCACGACGGCCGTCGCCCTGGTCTATTCCTTTGTCAAGCGTTTCACCAAGCGGGTGGAATACTACATCCCCGACCGATATGACGAGGGCTACGGCGTCTCGTACAAAGGCCTGGACTGGGCCTCCGACAACGGCGTCGACCTCCTGATCACCCTGGACTGCGGCATCAAGGCCATTGAGAAAGTGGAGTACGCCCGGAGCAAAGGCATCGACGTGATCATCTGCGACCACCATCTCCCGGAGAACGAGCTTCCCGGTGCGGTGGCGGTGCTGGACCCCAAGCGGGAGGACTGCCATTATCCCTTTGACGACCTGTGCGGCTGCGGCGTCGGCTTCAAGCTGGTCCAGGGGTATTCCCAGAAATACGGCATCGACTTCGAGACCCTGGAGCCTTTGCTGGACCTGCAGGTCGTGTCCATCGCCTCCGACCTTGTGTCGATGGTGGGGGAGAATCGCGTCCTCGCGCACTTCGGCCTCAAGCGGCTGAACGAGAATCCCCGCAAGGGCCTCCTCGCGATGCTGAGCCTGGCGAAACTGGAGCCGGGTCACGTGACCATCGACGACATCGTCTTCAAGATCGGCCCGCGCATCAATGCCGCCGGCCGCATGGAGTCCGGCCGTCTGGCCGTGGAACTCCTCACGGCGATGGACGACCGCTCCGCCTTCCAGATCGGCGAGAAGATCAACGACAACAACAACGAGCGAAAGAACATCGACCGGGAAATCACCCAGGAGGCCCTGGAGATGGTGGCCAGCGGGACCGCCCTGGAGACGGAAAACGTGACCATCGTCTACAACCCCACCTGGAACAAGGGCGTCGTCGGCATCGTCGCCTCCCGTCTTGTGGAGGCCTATTACAAGCCTACTGTCGTCCTGACGAAGTCCAACGGCTTCATCACCGGCTCCGCCCGAAGCGTCGCTGGCTTCGACCTGTACGCCTCCATCGAGAGCTGCGCGGACCTGCTGGAGAATTTCGGCGGCCATGTCTACGCCGCCGGCCTGACGATGAAGGAGGAGCATCTGGAGGAGTTCTGCAAGCGCATGAACCGCTTCGTCTCGGGCAACATCACCAAGCAGGAGCTGACTCCGGTGGTGGATATCGACGCCCGTCTGGACTTCTCGCAGATCACGCCGAAGTTCTTCCGCATCCTCAAGCAGTTCCAGCCCTTCGGCCCCGGCAACTCGAACCCGGTCTTCCTGACGGAGGATGTCTATGACGCCGGCAACGGCCGGAAGGTGGGCGCCGGCGGCGTGCATCTGAAGCTGGACCTGATGCAGGAGTCCCAGCCGTACCGCCAGATCGCCGCCATCGGCTTCAACATGGCCGAGTTCTATGACCATATCAAGGCCGGCAATCCCATCGACGTGTGCTATTCCATCGTCGAAAACTTCTATCGCGGCTCTTCCACGCTGCAGCTCCGCCTCAAGGACATGCGGGAGCGCGACGAACTGATCTAATCCATCCGAAAATATGAAAAGACTTGCTCTTTGTTTGATGCTGCTGTCCCTCGGCATCGGTGCCGGCGCGCAGAAGATTGTCCACCTGAACCGTTATGCCGCCGCCAATGCTGCGCTTCCGGCTCCGGAAGGCCCGCGCGTGGTCCTGTACGGCGATTCCATCACCGACGGCTGGGCATCCCAGCGCAAGGACTTCTTCGCTTCCACCGGCTTCATCGGCCGCGGCATCAGCGGAGAGGAGACGGCTCAGATGCTGCTCCGCTTCCGGGCCGATGTAATCGACATCGGCGCATCCACAATGGTTTTCCTCGGCGGCATCAACGACATCGCCCAAAACCTCGGAGACCCTTACAATGAGGATGTTACTTACGCCAACATCCTGAGCATGGTCGACCTTTGCTGGCAGAACGGCATCCGCCCGGTCATCTGTTCGCTGCTGCCTTCCTATTATATCCGCTGGAGGACTGAAATCACCGATTCCTTTGAGAAAGTGCTCAGCCTGAACGCCCGTCTCAAGGCCTATTGCGACCGCCACGGCGTCACCTACGTGGACTACTGCAGCGTCCTGGCGGGCCCGGACGGAAAGATCCAGTCCATCTACTCCGGCGACACCGTCCACCCGAATGCGGCCGGTTATGAGGTGATGGAAAAACTGCTTCTGGAGTCCCTGTAGCGGGATTTACTGCGCGATGAACTGATACGTGATCGTCCCCATCTGACGGGCGGGGGCGGTGGTGGAGGCGTTGAATTTGCTCAGGCGGGCGGCGCGGGTGGCGAAGCTGCGGAGGCAGCCGTCCTTGGAGGAGGCGCCGTCATCCACTTTGGCGTCCACCACCGTTCCCTGGTTGTTCACGGTGATGATTACGGTCACTTCGCCCGCACCTACGCAGCGGTAGGCGGGGATGGGAAGGTGTGTGGCCTTGCGTCCGTCCAGGGACCAGGAGAGGACGGAAGGACCGCTGTAAGTCTCTTTTTTCCGCTCCTGTTTGACGGGTTCCGGCTTGGCGACGGGATCCTGGACGAAATCCTCCGGATCCTCCATCTGCCGGTGCTGGCCGTCGCGCAGGTCCTGCGCCAGGCGCTCGGCGTCGCGGTACAGCTGGTCCGCATCGGTGTTGCGGTCGTCCTTGAGCTGGGAGGAACGGTTCACGGTGACATTCCGGACAGGCTGGCTTCGGGCGACGGCAAGCATGCTCTCCAGCTGCTCCAATGCGCTCCGGTGCAGTTCTTCCTGCTGCTCCTGCGCCTCCTTTTCCTCCTGTTTGGTGAAGTCCAGCACGAAGGTGTTCTCCCGCTGGACGGAGAACCCGATCTGGCAGAGAAGCAAAACGATAATCACCGCGAGATGAACGATCGCGGTGATATACAGTCCTGCTTTCTGGTCGGGCGTCAGTTTCATTTCCGGCGTCGGTTCCGTTTTTCAAGCGCCTCCTGCACCGTGGTGGTGAGGACGTCGATCGCCACCTGGTTGTGGCCGCCCTGGGGGACGATGATGTCGGCGTAGCGCTTGGAAGGTTCGATGAACTGGAGGTGCATCGGCTTCACCGTGTCGCAGTAGTGCTCGATGGCGGTGTCGATGGTGCGGCCGCGTTCGGCCACGTCGCGGACGATGATCCGCAGGACGCGGTCATCGTCATCGGCATCCACGAAAATCTTGATGTTCAGCTGGTCCCGGAGTTCCTTGCAGGTGAAGATAAGGATGCCTTCCACGATGATCACCTCGGCCGGCTCCACGGTCACGGTTTCCGTAGTGGAGCGGGAACAGGTGATGTAGGAGTACACCGGCTGCTGGATGGTATGGCCCTGCTTGAGTTCCCGGATCTGCTGGCACATCAGTTTCCAGTCGATGGCGTCGGGATGGTCGAAGTTGATGTTCTTGCGTTCCTCCACGGGGACGTGGCTGGAATCCTTGTAGTAGGAATCCTGGGGAATGACGACCACCCGGCCCTGCAGCTGGCGGGTGATGGCCTTGACGACCGTGGTCTTGCCTGAGCCGGAACCTCCGGCGATACCGATGACGAGCATAGTTTCAGTGTATGTGTTTTTTCTTTATAATATCCGCTAGAACTCCGCATTCTTAGGGGTACGCGGGAAGGGGATGACGTCGCGGATGTTCGCCATGCCGGTGACGAACAGGAGCAGGCGCTCGAAGCCCAGGCCGAAGCCCGCGTGCGGCACGGTGCCATAGCGGCGCGTGTCGATGTACCACTCGAGGTTCTTGCGGGACATGCCCAGTTCGTCGATGCGGGTCTCGAGCTTCTGGAGATCCGCTTCACGCTCGGAACCGCCGATGATCTCGCCGATCTTCGGGAAGAGCACGTCCATGCCGCGGACGGTCTTTCCGTCCTCGTTCTGCTTCATGTAGAAGGCCTTGATGTCCTTGGGGAAGTCGATCAGGATGACCGGCTTGCCGAAGTGCTGTTCCACGAGGTAGCGCTCATGCTCGCTCTGGAAGTCGGTGCCCCAGTGGACCGGATACTCGAACTGCTTGCCGTTCGCGACGGCTTTTTCGAGGATGTCCACGGCCTCCGTGTAGGTGACGCGCTGGAAGGCGATGCCCAGCACGCTGCGGAGCCGCTCGACGAGGCCGTCGTCATACTTGTCGTTGAGGAACTGCAGGTCGTCCATGCAGTTGTCCAGGGCGTACTGGACCAGGTATTTCACGAACTCTTCGGCGAGCTCCATGTCGTCGTTGATGTCGTAGAAGGCCATTTCCGGCTCGATCATCCAGAACTCCGCGAGGTGGCGCGGGGTGTTGGAGTTCTCCGCCCGGAAGGTAGGGCCGAAGGTATAGATCTCGCCCACGGCGGTAGCGCCGAGTTCACCCTCGAGCTGGCCGCTCACGGTAAGGCTCGTCTTCTTGCCGAAGAAGTCCTTGGAGAAGTCCACGTTGCCCTTCTTGTCCAGCGGGATGTTCTTGAGGTCCATCGTGGTGACCTGGAACATGTCACCGGCGCCCTCCGCGTCAGATTCGGTGATGAGCGGGGTATGCAGATAGACGAAGCCCTTGTCGTTGAAGAACTTGTGGATGGCGAAGGCCATCGCGTGGCGGATGCGGAGGACCGCACCGAAGGTATTCGTCCTGAGGCGCATGTGCGCGACGCTCCGGAGATACTCCAGCGAAGTATCCTTCTTCTGGAGCGGGAAGCGCATCGGGTCGCACTCGCCGATGACCTCGATCTCCTTGGCCTGGATTTCCACGGCCTGGCCGCTGCCGATGGAGGCGACGAGCTCTCCCTTCACAGCGAGGGACGCGCCGGTGGTGATGCGCTTGAAGAGCTCCTCGTCGAAGAGCTCGGCATTCGCCACGACCTGGATATTGTTGATGGTGGAACCGTCGTTGAGGGCGATGAACTTCACCTGCCTGTTGCCTCTCTTCGTCCTGACCCAACCTTTGGCCAGCACTTCGCAGCCCGGCTGCATCCCGAGCAGTTCCTTGATCTTGATTCTTTTCATATTCGTATACGTGTAAACATGCAAATATACGGAAAAAAACCCTATTTGCCTACGATACAGGGGAAGATAACAAAAAAGCAGCCCCGGAAGGCTGCTTTCTTGCAATTATTCTCGTGCGGACTATTCTCCGCCGGGTTTTCTCGAAGCGTACATGATCTTCAGCGCGGAGCAGCGGCGCAGCTCCTGCTTGACATCCGACACGATACCCATTCTGACGTCTTCGTCAACGCGGAGGTTGACGGTCATCAGGGAACGGTCGGCCTCGGACATGGCGTCACGCTCGGAAGCGATGAAGTCGCGGATGTCGTCGATGGTCTTGAAGGAATCGTTCAGCTGGATACGGGCATCGGTACCGTACATGGCCTGATACTGGCGGGTAGGCGACCCGATGTTGATGTTGGCGGACAGGTCCTTGCGCTCAAGCTTCGCGGCTTCGGAAGCCACGGGGAGCTTGACGATGACCTTGTTCTCCGTCTCACGCATCTGGGTGGTCACCATGAAGAAGAACAGGAGCATGAACACGATATCGGAGAGGGAACCCGAAGAAATGCCGGGAACGCTCTTGTTGTTTCTTGAACCTCCGAATTTAGACATAATCCAATCCTCCTAAATTACTTTTTACCAGTGTCCTTCGGCTCGGCCTCGGAGATGTTCTGAGGCACGGCCTTCTTGACGATGTCTTGCTGAGCTTCCGAAAGACGGGCGAATTTCTGGCCATACTCGCGCATGGCGAATTCGTCACGGAGTTCGTTCACGGCCTTCACGAGCTCATTCTGCACTGCGAGATAGGCCTGGTAGCTGGTACCACGGTCGTTCTGCAGGGAGATGACGCCCTTGGAGACCATGTAGGTCTTGCCCTCGATCTCCTTCTCCTCCTTTTCGGGGAGGTTCGGGTCGTTGTTCGGGTTGGCAAGGAACTCCTTCATCTTGTCTTTCAGGTAGGCGATATCCATGGCTTCGTTACCGGCAAAGAGCTTATCTGCAGAATTAATACGCACGATGACGATATTACGACGGTTCACCTTCTGGTCCTGGGCCTGCTTGGAGTCCGGGATCGGAGGGAGACGGCGCTGCAGACCCGACTGATCACCCATCGTGGTGGTCATCAGGAAGTAGCACAACAGCAGGAACGCGATGTCCGCCGTCGAGCTAGAGTTGATCTCCGGTGTTTTCTTTGCCATGACAGTTACGCTTTTTTATTGAGGATGCCAGAGATAATCTCACCGGCGATGATGGCGACGATGGCGCCGGCACCGAGGATGTAGGTGAGGTTAAGGACGGTATCGGTGAGTTTGAGCTCGCCCGCGGTAGGCGGGGTCGCGCCGGTGAAGCCCAGGGCCGGCTTGCCGGAAGCAAGCAGGTAGGCGACCAGGCACAGGCCAGCAGCAGCTGCGATGGCGATACCGATGCGCACGAGGCTCTTCGGATTCGTCGTCGCCGTGATGTAGAGGCCGATGCACAGGACTGCGACCAGGGCGATGATGAGCATCGCATAGGCCCAGTAGAGCATCGTCTCCACAGCCGCACCTTCGCCGCTGCCGTTGAACTGGGTGAAAGCCCAGACCGCAAGCACGACGCTGATGAGCAGGAGCGCCCAGCTGATCCACTTGAATATCTTAGCGTATAACGGATTTTCCATTTTTTACTTGGAATTAATCGGTTCGTTATTCAATTACTTGTTGTACTTGACCATCGTGTCGACGAAACGGATGGAAGCGTCCTCCATGTCGATGGTGAGGCTGTCGATCTTGGACAGGATATAGTTGTAGAAGAGCTGGAGGATAACCGCGACGATCAAACCGCCGACGGTGGTGATAAGGGCGACCTTCATACCACCCGCGACAACGTTCGGGGAGATGTCACCGGCAGCCTGGATGGCGTCGAAGGCCTGGATCATACCGATAACGGTACCAAGGAATCCGAGGGACGGGGCGATGGCGATGAACAGGGAGATCCAGCTCAGGCCTTTCTCCATGAGGCTCATCTGGACGCTGCCGTAGGAGACGATGGTCTTTTCGACGACATCGACACCCTGGTCGGCGCGGAGGAGACCCTGGTAGAAGATGGAAGCGACGGGACCGCGGGTTTCGCGGCAGACCTTCTTGGCCTCTTCGACGCCACCCTTCTTGAGGGCTTCTTCCACCTTGTCAAGGAGCTTGGTGGTGTTGGTCTTGGAGAACGCCAGGTAGAGGATTCTCTCGATGGCGAGGGCGAGACCGAGGATGAGGCAGATGAGCACGAGGCTCATGAAGCCGGCGCCACCTTCGATGAACTTGGTCTTGAGGGCCTGGTGGAGCGGAATCTCCTCACCGGAACCGGCGAAAAGGTCCACCGGCTGCTCGGCGGCGGGGGCAACTTCCTCAGTCGCGGCCGGAGCGGCCTGCTCGTCCTGGGCGGAAGCGATGTTCGCAGTGAAGGTCATGAGACCGGCAACTGCCAAAAACATGAAAAACTTTTTCATAATCGTTTTTGTGTTGTTAGTTATAAATTGAATTAAGTAGTTAATAAAATTTCAGCTTTCTGTGGCTTCCAATTAAAAGTCCGTGCAATATAAGGAAAAATATTCAAACGGCAATGGATTATTTGCTTATTTCGCCGATGAAGTCCGTTCCAAAACGGTTTTTGACCTGCTCGTTGTCTTCGTACAGGCCCAGCAGGACGAAGAGTTTTCCGAGGGCCGCCTCGGTCGTGATGTCGTGTCCGGAAACGACGCCGGCGAGTTTCAAAGTCTTGCCCGTGGCGTAGATATCCATGTTGACGGAACCTGATTTGCACTGCGTTACGTTCACGACCACCTTGGACAGGCCGGCTGTCCGGACAAGCGAAAGGAACCAGGGCCGGGAGATGGCGTTGCCCGAGCCGTAAGTTTCCAGGATGACGGCCCGGATCTCCGGGGCGAGGAGGAAGACGGTGACGACTTCGGGCGTGATGCCGGGATGGATCTTGAGGATGGACACGCGGGTGTCCAGCCGGTCGTGGACCTTCAGGGGCTGCGACCAGTCCGCCGGGTACCGGATGACGCGGGTGTTGTACCGGATCCGGATGCCGGCCTCGGCGAGGGGCGGGCAGTCCGGGGAGGCGAAGGCGTCGAAGGCTTCCGCGCTGAGCTTGGTAGCACGGTTGCCCCGGATGAGGACGGAATCGAAATAAATGGAAACCTCCGGAACCATCGGATGGCCGTCTTCATCAAAGGCGGATGCGATTTCCACGGCCGAGATGAGGTTTTCCTTCCCGTCGGTGCGGGGAACGCCGATCGGCAGCTGGCTTCCGGTGAAAATGACCGGCTTCCGGAGCCCTTCGAGCATGAAGCTCAGGGCCGAGGCCGAATAGGCCATCGTATCGGTCCCGTGCAGGATGACGAAGCCGTCGTAATCGTCGTACCGGTCCCGGATCAGGTGGGCGAGCCGGATCCACAGGGAAGGTTCCACATCGGAAGAGTCGATGAGCGGGTCGAAGGTATAGGAGTCGATCCGGACGGCGAACTTCCGGAGTTCCGGGACCTCCTCGGCGATCTGGCTGAAATCGAAAGGTTTCAGGGCCTGGTCCACCGGGTCCTGTTTCATGCCGATGGTGCCGCCGGTGTAGATGATGAGGATGGAGGATGCTTTCATAACCGGTACAGGGTTTCAGCGTTGCGGGTGGTGGCCGCCGCCACCTCCTCGAAGGAAAGATCCTTGAGTTCGGCGATTTTGGCGGCGACAAGGGGAAGGAAGGCGCTTTCGTTGCGCTCGCCGCGGTGCGGGACGGGTGCGAGATAAGGTGCGTCGGTTTCCAGGACGATATGCTCAAGCGGTATGCGCTTGACCGTCTCCGCAAGGGAGGCTTTCTTGAAAGTTACGACACCGCCGATGCCCACGGAGAAATCCCCGCAGCGGCGGGCGCGCTCATAGACTTCGAAAGAGCCCGAAAAACAGTGCAGGATGCCTCGCAGATGCAGGTGGCGGCAGTCTTCGAGGATGGTAAGAAGGTCACCCCAGGCGTCCCGGAGGTGGATGTTGACGGGGAGGTCCCATTCGGAGGCGAGTTCCAGTTGGACGCGCAACGCTTCCTTCTGAAGAGCGCGGTCCTCGTCCCCTTCATGGTAGTCGAGGCCGATCTCACCGACGGCGACGACGCCCCGTTCCCGGTAAGGGAGCATCTTGTCGATCTCCTCCTTCCAGTCCGGTCCCACCGAGCAGGGATACAAGCCCACCATAGGATACAGGACGCCGGGATAGCGGTCATTGACGGCCCAGAGGGCGTCCCGTTCGCGGCTGTCCACATCGGCCTGGATCATTTTCCCCACCCCCGCCGCCAGGGCGCGTTCCACGGCGGCGTCGGCGTCCGGCAGGAGCCATTCGTCGTAGAAATGGGTATGGGTGTCGATGAGCATCGGTCGGTTTGGGTACGACCGCAAATTTAATCAATTTTTGCCGGAATCGTGCACCGCCGGAGCAGGTCCGTCTCCAAAAAACCGTCCGTTTCCAGGATGGCGGCCCGTTCCTGCAGTTCCGGCCAGTTCCAGCCGGTTTCCCGGACGATTCCTTCCAGGGAGATCCCCGGATGGGCCTTGACCAGCAGGGCCATTTCGACCAGCGGGCTTCCTGCCCCGTATTTCCGCACCAGGAGGGCCTCCAGACCCGCTTTCCGCCGCCGGGCCGACTTCCCGAGCCCGAGCCGTTCCACCAGGTCCTCCGGGTCGGTGATGATGTCGGCCATCCGGTGGCGGATCAGGGAGTTGCAGCCGGCGGAACGCGGGTCGTCCGCCCGGCCGGGAAGGGCATAGACGTCCCGGTTGTAGTCGCAGGCGTACTTCGCGGTGATGAGGCTGCCGCCCTTGCTCTTGGATTCGATGACGACCGTCGCGTGCGACAGGCCGGCGATGATCCGGTTCCGCCGGATGAAGTTCAGGGCGACCGGACTGCTGCCGGTCGGATAATCCGTCACCACGGCGCAACCGGGCGTCCGGACCATCTGTCCGGCCAGTTCCGTGTGCTGCCAGGGATAGATCTTTTCGATCCCCGTCGCCATCACGCCGATGGTCGGAATCCCGCATTCCAGGGCTGTCCGATGGGCGATTCCGTCCGCGCCGAAGGCCAGCCCGCTGACGATGCAGGGAGTCACGGACGCTTCCCCCATCGCCAGTACCAGCCGCCGGCACCAGTCCTTTCCGTACGGGCTGATGTCCCGGGTTCCGACCACCGAAATGCACGGCCGCATCCCGAAAACCGCAGCCGGGGGAGAGGATGCGTTGTAGTATAGGCCCAGGGGCGGGTCCTCGCATTCGGCCAGGAGGGAAGGATAATCCTCTTCCCCGAAGCCGATGAACCGGAATCCGTCTCTCTGCAGCCGGTCCAGTTCCCGGGACGCCCAGTCCAGCAGCGCACCGTCCAGCAGATCCGCATACTCCCGGAATCCGCCGAGGGCTTGCCGGAGCGCGTCGTCGTCCGCCTGCTCGAAAACGGCCGCGGCGGATCCGAAACGGTCCAGGAGGGCGTGACCGGCGGCGGGCACGTAGCCCAGCACCTTGTTGAGGGCGCAGAGGGCGGTTCTTTCATCTGTCTGAGGCATGGCGTTTTTTCCGCCAAGGTAGGGAAAGGCATAAAAAAACAACACAGGTTGTTGAAAACTTGTGTTGTTTCAGTATGTATTTTATGTGTTTTTTACGATTACAGGATGAGCAGCGCGTCTCCGTAGGGCCCGAACCGGTATCCTTCCTCGAGGGCGACCTTATAGGCGTTCATCACTTTTTCATAGCCTCCGAAGGCGGCGACGCACATGAGCATCGTGGACTGCGGAAGGTGGAAGTTGGAGACGGCGGCGTCCGGAACGGAGTACTGGTACGGCGGGAAGATGAACTTGTTGGTCCATCCGTCGAACACGTTCACTTCGTGGGTGGTGGTGACATAGGTTTCCAGGCCGCGCATCACGGTCACGCCCACGGCGACGACCTTCTTGCCGGTGCGCTTGGCCTTGTTGATGTCCGCCGCGGCCTTTTCGCTGATAATCAGGCGTTCAGAATCCATGCGGTGCTTGGACAGGTCTTCGACATCCACGCGGCGGAAATGGCCGATGCCCATGTGGACGGTGATGAAGGTTTTCTCGATATCCTTGAGGATCATGCGGTTGAACAGTTCGCGGCTGAAGTGCAGGCCGGCCGCCGGGGCGGAGACGGCGCCTTCGTGCGCGGCGAAGATGGTCTGGAAATTCTCGGCGTCCTCCGGGGTGACCTTGGGCTTCACCCACTGCGGGACCGGGGTTTCGCCGAGGGCGAAAAGGGCTTCCTTGAAATCCTCGTACGGTCCGTCATACAGGAAGCGGAGGGTACGTCCGCGGGATGTGGTATTGTCGATGACTTCGGCCACGAGGGACTCGTCGTCGCCGAAATACAGCTTGTTTCCGATGCGGATCTTGCGGGCGGGATCCACGATGACGTCCCACAGGCGCTGTTCGCGGTTGAGCTCACGGAGCAGGAAGACGATGATGTCGGCCCCCGTCTTCTCCTTCTTGCCGTACAGGCGGGCGGGGAAGACCTTGGTGTCATTGAGGACGAAGGTGTCGCCCTTGCCGAAATAGTCCACGATGTCCTTGAAAAGCCGGTGCTCGATCTCTCCGGTATCCTTGTGGAGGACCATCATGCGGGCCTCGTCCCGCCAGCGGACCGGCTCGGTGGCGATGCGGTCCTGCGGAAGCTCGAATGCGAATTGCGATAGTTTCATGGTTGAAGTACTTGTCTGTTGCGATACTCTATTAATACGTCTCCCGACGGAAAAAAGTTTCACTTCGTCATTTTGAGCGAAGTCGAAAAATCTAAATCCGCGCCTCGCGGAAAACCTCCTGGATGGACGGATATGTGTTCTTGAGGAAGGGGGGAAGGCTGGACTTGGCCACCCAGGCGGCCTTGGTGATGTCTTCTTCACGCTGGGGGGTTAGGTTCGTCGGGTCGGTGTAGAGCATGTCGTACCACCAGGTGTGCTTGAGGTGCCAGATATCGTTCCGGAGATAGCAGTGGTCGGTGATGCAGATGAGCCGGCGGAGCTGGAGCTGGTCCACGCCGGTTTCCTCCTGGACTTCGCGGAGGGCGGTCACTTCGATGTCCTCGCCGGCCTCCTGATGGCCCTTGGGAAGGTCCCAGAGGCCGTTCCGGGAAATGAGCAGATAGTCGCCGCGCCGGTTCGAGACCAGGCCGCCGGCCGCATTGACCTCCTTGAATTCGGCGCAGAGCCGGCGGTAGGTCCGCTGGGCGTCATCGGAAGGAATGTAGATGCGGGACAGGGAGTCCTGCACCTCGAACATCCGCACAAGGGCGTGGATGTCCAGTTTTTCCCCCAGGTGGAATTCGACGGAGTTCGGGTCCGAGAGCGCCTCGTCGTCGGGGGCGCAGATGACGATGCATCTTTTCTCGAAATAAATCTTGTGCATAATATTTGCTATATTTGCAGGGTGCAAAGATAATTTATTATGACCGAAATTGAAAGCAAGCACGGGATTGTTTCCCGCCAGCCATACGAGTTGTACATGTCGTTCGTGGACATGCGGAATTTCCTTCAGATGCTGCCCGCGGACAAGAAGGAAAGCGTCCAGGCCGACTACGATACCCTGACCGCGACGGTGCAGGGCTTCAACATCGGCGTGAAGGTCCATGAGCGCACGCCCTATTCCCGCATCGAGCTGGTGGATTACGGCGCCCCCTTCGCCTTCCACATCGAACTGCACTTCGATCCGGCCCCGTCCAACCCCTACCAGACCGAGTTCTGGGTAAAGCTGGAGGCCGACCTGAACCTCATGATGAAGATGATGCTCGGCGGGAAGATCAAGTCCGGCCTGGACAAGATCGTGGACGGCCTGGTGGATGCTTCCAACGGCAAGATGCCCGAGGGCTTCGACCCTTCCCAGTTCAAGTTCTGATGCTTCCGGAGGCCTTCATCCGGATGCTCCCGGAGGAAATCGGCCCCGACCGGGCGCGGACGGTGCTGGACGCCCTGTCCGGCGACCCTTCCGTGTCCATCCGCCTGAATCCCGCCAAACTGGCGGACTGTCCCTTTCCCGATTCGCAGCGTGTGCCCTGGAGCCCTCACGGCTATCTCCTGAAAGAACGCCCCAATTTCACGCTGGATCCGCTTTTCCACGCAGGCTGTTACTATGTTCAGGACTCTTCGGCGATGTTCGTCGGGGAACTGTTCCGCTTCGTACTGGACTCCTTCGGGCCGGGCGTGACCGTCCTGGACCTTTGTGCCGCTCCGGGTGGCAAGACGACGGACCTTTCCGCTTCCTTGCGGGAACGCTTCGGCGATGGTTTTTCCCTGCTTGCCAATGAAGTGATGCGCAACCGTTTCGGCGTCCTGCGCTCGAATGTCCGCACCTGGGGCGATCCCCGGGTGGGCGTGGTTTCGCGGGATCCGTCGGTCTTCTCCGGGAAGCCCGTATTCGACATCGTCGTCGCCGACGTTCCCTGTTCCGGCGAAGGGATGTTCCGCAAGGACGAAAAAGCCATTGAAGACTGGTCTCCGGAAACGGTGGATTTTTGCGCGGCCCGCAGCCGCCGGATCCTCTCGGATGTCTGGTCCGCCCTGAAACCGGGCGGTTTCCTGGTCTATTCGACCTGCACGTTCAACCGGCGGGAGAACGACGATACCGTCGCCTGGATTGCTTCCGAACTGCGTGCCGATATTTTGGACTGCGGGGATATCCCGCCCGTCCTTCGCACGGAGCATGGTTACGCCCTGCTGCCGGGATACGTCCCCGGCGAGGGTCAGTATGCGGCGGTCCTCCGCAAGCACGGAACGCCGGAAGGCATCCGTACCGCCGACGTATTCTCCCTTTTCAAGGCCGACCTTCCCGTACCGCCGCCGGATCCGTATCCTACCTATGACCTGGACCGGAAAACCGCCCTCCAGTATCTCCATGGCGACGCCATCAGCATCCCGGACGCCCCGCTTGGGCTCTTGACATTGACCTACGAAGGCCACGCGCTCGGCCCCGGGAAAAACCTCGGCCGTCGCTGCAACAACCTCTATCCCAAAGACCGCAGAATCAGAATGGATATCCGATGAAAAGAATCCTTATCTCCCTGGTGGCACTTGTGCTGCCCCTCGTCCTCCTTGCCCA
>JAEEGI010016176.1_pt1 | contig 15428 bp, 10 predicted proteins | sample 8958751 | NCBI WGS metagenome assembly JAEEGI01 (sample SAMN16246545, study PRJNA631951) | gut metagenome | biome: gut microbiome; feature: rumen; material: KS-attached | host: Bos | place: Iran: Karaj | collected 2018-10
CGCTAGCGTTCATCCTGAGCCAGGATCAAACTCTTCATTGTATATTCTTATAATTCTAAGCTTGTCCTCGGCACTTCTTTAAAAAAGAATCGACGCTCGTTTAAAGTTAAGATATATGTTACAATATCTCGGTACTTGCTTGTACTTTCCTTTCAGTCTTTTCAATGAACTTTTCAGTCTTTCAAATGCCCCGCCTTACGGACTTGGGCGTTTAAAAACCCGCTCGTTTCCGAACGGGATTGCAAAGGTACACCTTTTTTTCGAACTGGCAAATTATTTTTCGACTTTTTTTGAAAAAAGTGAAGTTTTTCCTGGCGGCGGAAAATTCTCAAAAAATAAACGGATTGATAGTGACACCGTTAGCAGAAAATGCGTATTTTTGTGTCCGTTTTTTACAACGGACTAGACAGATGAATACCCCCAGATTCATTTTTGTTACGGGAGGTGTCGTATCCTCCCTCGGGAAGGGAATCATCTCTTCCAGCATCGGAAAACTCCTCCAATCCTGTGGCTACCGTGTCACCATCCAGAAGATGGATCCGTACATCAACATCGACCCGGGTACGCTCAACCCCTATGAGCACGGGGAATGTTACGTGACGGAGGACGGTATGGAAACGGACCTGGACCTCGGCCATTACGAACGCTTCACCGGGATTCGGACAACCCGGCGGAATTCCGTCACGACCGGCAAGATCTACCAGGCCGTCATCGAGAAGGAGCGCCGGGGCGATTTCCTCGGGAAAACCATCCAGGTCGTCCCGCACATCACCGACGAAATCAAGCGGCGCATCACGGCAAACGCGCAGGATGGCGATTTCGACTTCATCATCACGGAGATCGGCGGAACCATCGGCGACATCGAGAGCGCCCCGTTCATGGAGGCCATCCGACAGTTACGCTGGGAGCTGGGCCGGAGCGCCGTCTGTATCCATCTGACCTATGTCCCCTACCTCCGGGCGGCCGGCGAATTCAAGACCAAGCCCACGCAACACTCCGTCAAGGAACTCCAGAGCATGGGCATCCAGCCTGACATCCTGATCCTGAGGACAGAGATGCATCTGGAGCAGGGACTGTTGGACAAGGTCGCGGCTTTCTGCAACGTGGACCGGGGATGCGTCGTGCAGAGCGAGGATCTGCCAAGCATCTATGAAGTTCCCCTGAACATGCAGCGGCAGGGACTGGACCGGGCCATCCTGGCCAAGGTAGGCATGGCCAGCCAGGCACCCGCCCTGCAGGAATGGGAACGTTTCGTGGAGAAGGAACGCAGCCTGACCACATCCGTCACCGTGGGCCTGGTCGGCAAATACGACCTGCAGGATGCCTACAAGAGCATCCGGGAAAGCTTGCACATCGCGGGTGTCCACGCGGGAAAGAAAGTGAACCTCAGATTCGTGAACAGCGAAAACATCGATGCGGCCAACGCAGCAGCCGCTTTGGAAGGGCTGGATGGTATTGTCATCTGCCCGGGCTTCGGACAACGGGGTATCCAGGGAAAGATCGAAGCGGTCCGATACGCCAGGGAGCACGATATCCCGACGTTCGGCATCTGCCTCGGCATGCAGATGATGGTGGTGGAATTCGCCCGTGACGTCCTGGGGCTGGCCGATGCAGACAGCGCGGAAATGCGCCCCGGAACACCGCATAACGTCATCGACATGATGGAGGACCAGAAGAAACTCACCCAGCTCGGCGGTACCATGCGATTGGGCGCCTATGGCTGCGACCTCGTGGAAGGCAGCCGGGTACGGTCCATCTACGGCCAGGCCCATATCCAGGAGCGGCACCGGCACCGTTACGAATTCAACAACCGGTACCGGGACGCCTACGAAGCGGCCGGCATGCGATGCGTAGGCCTCAACCCGGAAAGCGGTCTGGTGGAAATCGTGGAAATACCCGGACTCCGGTGGTTCATCGGCACGCAGTTCCATCCGGAATACGCCACCACCGTGCTGTCACCGCATCCCCTTTTCATGGACTTCGTAAAGACCTTATAAGGATGGACGGAAAGCCACTGCGCGAAGAATGCGGGGTGTTCGGGGTGTTCGGGGCTGAAAAAGCGGCCGAAAAGGTCCTTGTCGGCCTCAGCGCCCTGCAGCACCGGGGACAGGAAGGTTGCGGAGTGGCCACCCTGGAGCAATCGGGGCGGATCACCGTCCGGAAAGGGTTGGGGTTGGTCTCCCACGTCTTCCCGACGGATGCCTACCGGGACCATCCCGGACACTTTGCCATCGGCCATGTCCGGTACGGCACCTCCGGCGGCGGAGAACTGGACAACGTACAGCCCTTCGTATTCCACCGGGATATCCATGATTTCGCCGTCGTCCACAACGGCAACATCGCCAATACCGAAGAACTGAAAATCCAGCTGGAGCGGATGGGCACCCTGTTCCGGTCTTCTTCCGACAGCGAGATCCTGGGGCATCTGGCCCATCACCTGTCGACCGGGAAGGAAGGCCTGACCGCCCATTCATTGAAGCGGGCGCTGAACCTGATCGACGGCGCCTTCTCCTTCCTGGTCCTTACCCCCGACCGGCTCTTCGCCTGCCGGGACAAGTACGGATTCCGGCCACTCTCCATCGGAAGGCTGGGAGACGGCTATGCCGTAGGCAGCGAGACCTGCGCCCTGCACGCCATCGGAGCCCGGGTCCTTCGGGATATCCAGCCCGGAGAAGTCGTGGAGATCGGTCCTGAAGGAATCACCTCTTCCTTTTTCGCCGCCGAGCACCGGAATACCCTCTGCGCAATGGAATACATCTATTTCGCGCGTCCTGACAGTGACATCGAGGGTGTCAATGTCCACACCTACCGCGTGGAATCCGGCAAGATCCTTTTCCGGGAGAGCCCCGTCGACGCCGACATGGTTTTCGGTGTTCCCGATTCCGGCATCAGCAGCGCAATCGGCTATTCCCGTGCGAGCGGACTTCCCCTGGAGATGGGCCTCATCAAGAACTTCTATGTAGGCCGGACCTTCATCCAGCCCAATCAGGCTCTCCGCATGACCGGCGTCCGGATGAAACTGACACCCGTCTCGTCCGTCGTGAAAGGAAAACGCGTCGTGGTGATCGATGATTCCATCGTCCGCGGCACGACTTCGAAACAAATCGTCCGCATGCTCCGCGACGCCGGTGCAAAAGAAATCCACCTCCGCATCACCAGCGCCCCCTTGCGTCACCCCTGTTTCTACGGGGTCGACATCTCCACGGAAGCGGAACTCATCTCCTCCCGGATGGACGCGGACGAAGTGTGCCGATACATCGGCGCCGACTCCCTCGCCTTTCTCTCCGAAGCGGGTATGCTGGAAGCAGGCCGGCGCACGGAACTGTGCATGGCCTGCTTCAATAACCAGTATCCTACCGCCCTATACTCCCATTCCGGGGAGCAGTAGTGATTATCACTTGTTGTTCAACGCAATCCGCGCACGCAATTCCCAGGTGCGGATGCGGTCCTTGTAGAAGTTGTTCGCATTGACCTTCTCGATGGAGAGGTCGCTGTCGGAGTTGCCTCCCCAGCGACGGCAGGTGTAGAGCACGTCGTACACCCGGCCGATCTGGTATTCACGGCTGATGCGCAGACCCACGGCGTAGTCCTCGCCGTACTTGGTGGTCGGGAAGTTGAGCTTCCGCAGAAGCGGCGTCCAAAAGCCGCGCGGAGCACCCAGTCCATTGATCCGAAGGGCGTTGTTACGTCCGTTCTCCGGCGTCCATTCCCGATGCTCGATCACATACGGCGGCAGCGGATTCAGTTCGAAATCCGTCATCTGGTAGCAGCCGACAACCATCGCACAGCCCTGCTCGCGGAATGTGTCCACGAACTTCCGGACCGTATTCTCATCATAATACAGGTCGTCCGAATCCAGCTGAAGCGCGAACCGGCCGCAGGCGGGATGGTGGATGGCGGCGTTCCAGTTGCCACCGATGGCGTGCCAGGTAGGGTCCTGGGCGATGTAGACGAGTTTCGGGTCACCGAGGAAGGACTTGATCACGTCCACGGTGCCGTCCGTGGAGTTGTCATCGACCACGATCACGTTGTAAGGGAAATCCGTTTTCTGGGAGAGGGCCGACCGAAGCGCGTCCCCGATGGTCTTCACCCTGTTCTTGCAAGGGATGACGACGGAGGCCTCGAACGCGAACTCCCCTTCCGACAGGTCCACGGTCTTGAACGACGGCGCCAGATAGCCGCCAACGGCCTTGAGGTGGTCCGTCACGGCCTGCTCCATCTCGATCTGGGAACTGCGGTTCCGCGGATCAACGTAATCGAACTGTTTCTCCCCGGACCGACGGAGGTCCGTCTCGATCTCATAATAGAGGTATTCGCCGATATGTTCCAGCCTTCCCTGCTGCGAAACCTTCAGGCGAAGGTCATACAGGCCCGCCGCCTCATAGTCCGCAGTCATCCGGGAAGCGGCTTCCTTCAGGGCCGATGTCCGGAAAAGCAGCAGTCCGCCGAACTCGAAATCATCCCGCAGGGAACCTTCCTGACAGTCGATGACCGGAGCGGGAACCACCTCCCCGCTTTTGGAAATGAACCGATCGGAATAAAGCAATGCCGCGCCGGTGTCATCGGCCACCTGGAGCATCCGCTCCAACGCGTAATGGACCAGGGAAAGGGACGTCGGGCGGGTATAGAGCAAGGTGAACTCGGCCGATGCCTCCCGGGCTGCGGCGCGAAGGGTGGAACTATGGCTGGCAGATGCCTCCAGGACATGCACGGAGGCGACTTCCGGTTCCGGAGAAAGCACTCCCGCCTGCTCGGGCAGGGTGACGAAACAGTCTATTCTTTTCATACCTCAAAGATACGATTTATTCTGCATTTTTTTCTTTCCGGACTGAAGAAAAATCCGTAACTTCGTAACTTCATAAAAAGACTGTTATGAAAGCACTCACTCGTACAGATTTCCATTTCCCGGACCAGTTGTCCAAGTACACGGGCAAGGTCCGCGATGTCTACAGCATCGGTTCCGATTACCTGGTCATGGTTGCCACCGACCGCATCTCCGCCTTCGACGTGGTCCTGCCCGAAGGCATCCCTTTCAAGGGACAAGTACTCAATCAGATAGCCTCCCGTTTCCTCGATGCCACCGCCGATATCCTCCCCAACTGGAAGGTCGCCGAAGTGGACCCGATGGTCACCCTGGGCCTGCGCTGCGAGCCCTTCAAGGTGGAGATGGTCATCCGCGGTTATCTCACCGGACACGCCTGGCGTGAGTACAAGGCCGGCAAGCGCACCCTCTGCGGCGTCGCCCTCCCCGAAGGGATGGTGGAGAACCAGAAGTTCCCCGAGCCCATCATCACCCCCACCACCAAGGCGGCCGAAGGCCACGACGAGGACATCTCCAAGGAGGAGATCATCGCCCAGGGAATCGTAGGAAAGGAAGACTACGAACAGCTCGAAGCCTATACCCGCGCCCTTTTCGCACGCGGTACGGAAATGGCGGCCCAGAAGGGCCTCATCCTCGTTGACACCAAATACGAGTTCGGCAAGCGCGACGGCAAGATCCTCCTGATGGACGAAATCCACACACCGGATTCCTCCCGTTACTTCTATGCGGAGGGTTATGAGGAGCGCCTCGCCCGCGGCGAGCACCAGAAGCAGCTTTCCAAGGAGTTCGTCCGTGAATGGCTGATGGCCAATGGTTTCCAAGGCAAGGAAGGCCAGAAGGTTCCTGACATGACCCCCGAAGTCGTCGCCGGCATCACCGACCGCTATATCGAGCTGTACGAGCATATCACCGGCGTACCCTTCGTGAAAGCGGAGGATGACGACCTCGCCGCCCGCATCGAAAAGAACATCTCCAACTTCCTCAAGAACCTATGATCGAGCGCTATTCCCGCAAAGTGATGAGGGACATCTGGACGGAGGAGAACAAGTTCAGAGCCTACCTCGAAGTGGAAATCCTCTCCTGCGAAGCCTGGAGCGAACTGGGCGTCATCCCCCGGGAGGACGTGGACAAGATCCGCGCCGCCGCCACCTTCAGCGTGGACCGCATCAAGGAGATCGAGGAAATCACCCGCCACGACGTGGTCGCCTTCACCCGGGCCGTCAGTGAAAGCCTGGGTCCGGAGCGCAAATGGGTCCACTACGGACTCACCTCCACGGACGTCGTCGACACGGCCAACGGCTATCTGCTCAAGCAGGCCAATGCCGTCCTGGAAAAAGACCTCCAGGACTTCCTCGCCGTCCTGAAGCGCCGCGCGCTCGAATTCAAGGACACGCCGTGCATCGGCCGTACCCATGGCATCCATGCCGACATCACTTCCTTCGGCCTCAAATGGGCCCTCTGGTATGAGGAAATGAAGCGCAACATCGAGCGTTTCCAATTCGCCCGCAAGGGCGTCGAGGCCGGCAAGATGAGCGGCGCCGTTGGCAATTTCGCCAACATCCCGCCTTCCATCCAGGACTATGTGTGCGGGCATCTGGGAATCGCATCGGCCGACATTTCCACGCAGGTGCTGCAGCGTGACCGTCACGCCTTCTACATCGCCACCCTCGCCATCATCGCCTCCACCCTGGAACAGATGGCCTTCGAGGTGCGGAACCTTCAGCGGACGGAGGTCCGTGAGGTGGAAGAAGCGTTCGGCAAGGGCCAGAAAGGCTCCAGCGCCATGCCGCACAAGCGCAATCCCATCTCCAGTGAGAACATCTGCGGCTGCGCCCGCGTGATGCGCGGCTACATGTCCGCTTCCTGCGAGAACGTCGCCCTGTGGCACGAGCGGGACATCTCCCATTCCTCCACCGAGCGCATCATCCTCCCGGATGCCACGGAACTCCTGGACTACATGCTCAACCGTTTCAGGGGCATCCTGGACCATCTCGTGGTCTATCCCGAGAACATGATCCAGAACATCTGGCGCACCCGCGGCGTCATCTTCGCCCAGCGCGTGATGAACGCCCTCATCGGCAAGGGACTTACCCGCGAGCAGGCCTACGACACCGTCCAGCCCATCGCCATGAAAGCCTGGACCGAGGGCCTGGACTACCGCACTCTCCTCAAGGAAAGCGACGCCGTGATGGGCAAACTCACCGTCGACGAACTTGAGGGCTGCTTCACCCTGGATTATTATTTCAAGAACGTAGCGTATATCTATAAACGAACTGGTATTTTATGAAGAAGGTAGACGTAGTCCTCGGCCTCCAATGGGGCGACGAGGGCAAAGGCAAGGTGGTCGACGTCCTGACCCCGCACTACAAGGTCATCGCCCGTTTCCAGGGCGGTCCCAACGCGGGCCATTCGCTCGTGTTCGACGGTGACGGTTTCGTCCTCCACACCGTTCCCTCCGGCATCTTCCGTCCGGATTCGGTGAACATCATCGGCAACGGCGTGGTCATCGACCCGGTCATCCTCAAGGAAGAGATCGACGCCATCGAGGCCAAGGGCGTGGACATCACCGGTAAGCTCCTGATTTCCAAGAAGGCCCATCTGATCCTCCCCACCCACCGGATGCTGGATGCCGCCAGCGAGAACGCCAAGGGCAAGGGGAAGATCGGCTCCACCCTCAAGGGGATCGGTCCCACCTATATGGACAAGACCGGCCGCAACGGGCTCCGTGTGGGCGACATCCTCTCCCCCGAGTTCATCCAGCGGTACGAGGCCCTGAAATACAAGCATTTCGGTCTGCTCGCCCAGTACAAGTTCCCCTTCGACATCACGGATTATGAGGTCAAGTGGTTCCAGGCCGTGGAGTCTATGAAGCGCTTCACCTTCATAGACAGCGAGTTCGCCGTGAATCGGTACATCGAGCAGGACGTCCCCGTCCTGGCGGAAGGCGCGCAAGGGTCCATGCTGGACATCGACTTCGGCACCTATCCCTTCGTCACCTCCTCCAACACGATGACGGCGGGCGTGTGCACCGGACTCGGCATCGCCCCCAACCGCGTGGGCAAGGTGATGGGCATCTTCAAGGCCTACTGCACCCGCGTGGGCAGCGGCCCGTTCCCGACGGAACTCTTCGACGCCACCGGCGAACGTCTGCGCCAGATCGGACGTGAGTACGGCGCCACCACCGGACGTCCCCGCCGCTGCGGCTGGCTGGACCTCGTCGCCCTCAAGTATGCCGTGATGATGAACGGCGTGAGCGAGCTCATCATGATGAAGGCCGATGTGATGAACACCTTCGACACCGTCCGTGTGGCTACCGCCTACAAGATTGACGGGCAGGTAGTTACGGACTTCCCCTTCGAGTGTCCCGACCAGGTGGAACCGGTCTACACGGACTTCCCCGGCTGGAAAGAGGACATCACCAAGGTCCGCCGTTACGAGGATTTCCCGGAAGCCTTCAAGAACTATATTGACTTCATCGAAAAAGAGACCGGATGCCCGGTCAAGATCATTTCTGTGGGCCCCGACCGCAGTGAAATCGTCATCCGATAAAGAACAAGCCCTATGAAACGCCTTCTCATTCCAGCCCTCGGGCTGATCCTCTCCCTCCTTCCGCTCAGCGGACAGGAAACCGCTTCCTGGCTCCGCAAGAGCGCCATCTCCCCGGACGGAAAGACCGTGGCTTTCAGTTACAAGGGCGATATCTTTACCGTACCCGTGAGCGGTGGACAGGCCGTCCAGCTCACCTCGCACCGGGCCTATGAGTCCGACCCCGTCTGGACCCCGGACGGCAGCCGGATCGTCTTCACCTCCTACCGGGAAGACAGCCGCGACGTCTATGTCATTCCCCAGGAAGGCGGTTATCCCCGGCGGCTGACCGACCTTCCCGGCAACGAAGTGCCCCTCGCCGTCCTTCCGGACGGAAAAGTGCTCTTCACCTGGTACAACGCCGACATCCAGGGCCCCCGGTTCGACGGCTTCCCTGGCTCCCCCGCCCTCTACGAGACGGACCTGAACGGGGCCGCCCCCCGGCTGGTCACCTCCCTTACCCTCTCCGCGATGAGTGTAAGCACCAAAGGCGACATCCTGTACGAGGACTACAAGGGCTATGAAGATGCGCTCCGCAAGCACCACACCTCGTCGGTGACGCGGGACATCTGGCTTTGCCGTCCCGCAAGCGGCCACGCCATCGATGGAAGCGCCACGTTCACCAAACTCAGTTCGTTCAAGGGCGAGGACCGCAACCCGGTCTTCACTGCCGACGGCGACACCTTCTACTACCTCAGCGAACAGGACGGCAAGAACTTCAACGTGTTCCGCAGTTCCCTCAGCAAGCCCGGTGAAAGCGTGCAGGTGACCCGCTTCGAGCAGAATCCCGTCCGGTTCCTGACCGTATCCAACGATGGCACCCTCCTCTTCTCCCAGAATGGCGACCTCTACACCATGAGGGAAGGAAGCGCTCCCAAGAAGTTGGAAATCACCCTCTTCCGTGATGAGGACGAGAAGGAGATGAGCAAGCTCTCCCTCCGCAACGCCACCGCGATGGCCGTCTCCCCGAACGGCAAGGAAGTGGCCGTCATAATCCGCGGCGACGTGTTCGTCACCTCCGTGGACTACGCTACCACCCGCCGCATCACCAACACGGCGGAACAGGAGCGCGGCGTATCGTTCTCCAAGGACGGCCGCGAACTCTATTACGCCGCCGAGCGCAATGGTTGCTGGAGCATCTACAAGACCTCCCTCACGGAGAAGAACGACAAGTACTTCACCTACGCCGTGAAGATGAAGGAGGAACAGGTGAGCACCCCGGGTGAGACCTGTTTCCAGATGGAAGTCTCCCCCGACGGCAAGTCCATCGCCTACCTGCGCGACCGTACCGAGCTGGTGGTCAAGGACCTCAAGTCCGGCAAGGAAAAGTCCCTCCACAAAGGGGTCAACTACTCCTATTCAGACGGCGACCAGTACTTCGCCTGGAGCCCGGACAGCCGCTACATCCTGTGCAACTGGCAGGCCGGTGGCGGCTGGAACAACGAGGACGTCGCCCTCGTCGAAGTCGAGACCGGCAAGGTCACGGACCTGACGGAAAGCGGCTACTCCGACGGCAACTTCAAGTGGGCCCTGGACGGCAAGGCCATGACGTGGGAGTCCGACAAGAACGGCTACCGCAGCCACGGCAGCTGGGGCGCAGAGAGCGACATCTACATCATGTTCTTCGACGGCAAGGCCTACACGGATTTCGGCCGCAGCAAGGAGCAGCAGGAGATTGACAAGATGCTCCTGGGCGAAAAGGCGGTGGAAAAGGCCGAGAAGAAAGAAAAGAAGGACAGCCTGGCCGGCAAGGTGGAGAAGATCGACCCCGACCTGGAACACCGGGCGGACCGCATCCGCCGGCTGACCCGCTTCTCCAACAGCATGGGTGACCATTATCTTACCACCGACGGCAGCAAGCTCTACTTCACCCAGCGGCTCGAGAAAGGCTTCGACCTGTGCTGCCTGGACGTGGAGAAAGGTGACGTAACCATCGTCAAGAAGGGCGTTTCCGGACGAATCTTCCCGTCCACCGACGGCAAGTACATCTTCCTGTTCTCCGGCAGCTCCATCACCCGGATCACCCTCGCCGGGAACAAGTCCGACGCGGTTGCCTTCACCGGCGACTTCGAGTTCAAGCCCCGCGCCGAACGCGACTACATCTTCTCCCACATCTGGAAACAGGTCAAGGAGAAATTCTACGTCGCCGACCTGCACGGCGTGGACTGGGACTACTACCGTTCCAATTACGGGCAGTTCCTCCCCTACATCAACAACTACTTTGATTTCCAGGATCTTCTGTCCGAGATGCTGGGCGAACTGAACGGTTCGCACACCGGCGCCCGGTACCGTCCGGCCAGCTCCCGCAACATCGGTTATCTCGGTGTCCTGTATGACACGGCCTGGAACGGGGACGGCCTCAAGATCGCCGAAGTCCTGCCCGGCGGTGTCCTGAACAACGCCGACTCCGAAATCAAGGCCGGCGACGTCATCACGGCCATCGAAGGACACGAAATCAAGACCGGCGAGAACGCCCTGGCGTGCCTGTACGACCGTGCCGGCAAGAAAACCGTCCTCACCGTGAAGAAGGGCGGCAAGGAGACCGAACTCATCGTCACCCCGTCTACCAGCGACGCTACCCTCCTGTATCGCCGCTGGGTCCGCCAGCGCGAAGAGATGGTCAAGAAGCTCTCCGGCGGCAAGGTCGGCTATGTCCATATCGAAGGAATGGACTCCCCCAGTTACCGCGAGCTCTACTCCAAGGCGTTGGGCAAGTACCGGACCTGCGACGCCCTCATTGTGGACACGCGCCACAACGGCGGCGGCTGGCTGCATGACGACCTCGTCACCTTCCTGGGCGGCAAGGAATACTGCCTGTTCACCCCGCGCGGTCAGTACATCGGTCACGAACCGTTCAACAAATGGACGAAGCCTTCCTGCGTCCTGGTCGGCGAGGACAACTATTCCGATGCCTCCGGCTTCCCGTATGAATACCGGCTCCTCGGGCTGGGCAAGCTCATCGGCGCCCCGGTTCCCGGAACCATGACGGCCGTCTGGTGGGAAACCCAGATCCATCCGAACATCGTCTTCGGCATCCCCCAGGTGGGCAACTGGAGCCTGGTGGACGAGCACTACATGGAGAACCTGCCCATTGAGCCGGATATCCTGGTCTACAACGACCCTGCGTCCGTCCTTTCCGGACGGGACCTCCAGCTGGAAGCCGCCGTTCAAGAAATGTTGAAAGAGATTGAGAAATAATGGACCGTAAAAACGTCATCATCCCCACTTACAACGAGAAGGAGAACATCGAGGCCATCTGCCGGAAGGTGTTTTCCCTTCCCGGTGAGTTTGACATCCTCGTCATCGACGACGGCTCTCCCGACGGGACGGCGGCCATCGTCAAGAACCTGCAGGCCGAGTTCCCCGGACGGCTCAACCTGATTGAGCGGAGCGGGAAGCAAGGCCTTGGAACCGCCTATCTGACAGGTTTCCGCTGGTCGCTGGAGCAGGGTTACGACTACATCTTCGAGATGGACGCCGACTTTTCCCACAATCCGGACGACCTGCTCCGCCTGTACGCCGCCTGCGCGGAACAGGGCGGCGACCTTGCCGTGGGCTCCCGCTACTGCAACGGCGTCAGCGTCGTGAACTGGCCCATCGGCCGGATCATCATGTCCTACTACGCATCTGCCTACGTGCGGACCATCCTCCGGATGAAGGTGTTCGACACCACAGCAGGGTTCGTGTGCTACAAGAGGAAGGTGCTGGAAACCATTGATTTGGATGCCGTCCAGATGAAAGGATATGGCTTCCAGATCGAGATGAAGTACACCGCTTTCCGACTGGGATTCCAGATCCGGGAAGTCCCCATCATCTTCATCAACCGGCAATTGGGTACGTCCAAGATGTCCAGCGGCATCTTCGGAGAAGCTTTCTGGGGCGTGATCAAGTTAAGGTTCAGGAAGTTCCACAGGAAATAAAAAAGAAGGTTCGGAAATTTCCGAACCTTCTTTTTTGTCTACTTGAGAACCAGGACCGCTCCACCGCCGGAGGCCAGGTGGACCTTCCACAAAGGACCGTGGACAGAGGTCTCCACCTTCCGGTAATCGCGGGCCGCCCGATGGGCATTGGCCCCGTCGACAAAGGCGATCCCTTCCGCATGCTGGATTCCCAGCGGGCTCAGGTCAACCTCCAGGTCGCGGGCATCCCAGTTTCCAAGGGCACCGACATACCACGTGGAGCCGCTGCGACGGGCAATCACCACATACTCGGCAATCTTTCCATCCAGGGCCACCGTCTCATCCCATTCAGTCGGGATAGATGCGATGAAGTCCGTGCATTCCGGTTCCTGCATATAATTCGACGGAGAATCACAGAGCATCGTGAGCGGAGCGTCAAAGATGAGATATTCCGCCAACTGATGACAACGCGTGCCCTGGGACATCGGCTCCGAATTGGAAGGGAAATAGTTCCGCCGGGTGGCATTGTGCATCGCGCCCTGGGTGTAATCCGCCGGACCGGCGACGTACCGGGTGAAAGGAACCGTGACATCATAGGTCACCTGATCGACCGCAGCGGTAGACCATTTCATGTTCTCCAGACCGTGGATTCCCTCGAAATTGAGCACGTTAGGATAGGTACGCTGGATTCCGGCAGGCTTGTAGGCGCCGTGGAAGTCGCAGAGCATCCGGTACTTCGCCGCCGTAGCAGCCGCCTTCTCGTAGAACTGGACCATCGGCTGGTCGTCCCGGTCCATGAAGTCGATCTTCCAGCCCTTGATGCCCATCTGGGAATAGTGCCGGCAGACCCCTTCCATATCGCGGTTGAAAGCCCAGTAGCCGGCCCAGAGGATCAGGCCCACGTTCTTCTGGTCGGCATAGCGGCAGAGGGCCGGCAGGTCAATCTCAGGAACGACCTGCATAAGGTCCGCCTGCAGATTCACGGCCCAGCCTTCGTCCAGGATGACATACTCGATTCCGTGCGCCGACGCAAAGTCGATGTAATACTTGTAAGTCTCGGTATTGATGCCGGCCTCGAAGTCCACGCCGTACAGGTTCCAGTCGTTCCACCAGTCCCAAGCCACCTTGCCGGGCTTCACCCAGGACCAGTCTCCAGCCGCGGCCGGCCGGCCCAGACGCCAGGTCATGTCGCTCTCGGCAAGTTGCTTGTCTTCCTTGGCTATAATGAGCGTACGCCACGGGAAAGCCCAGGAGGCGGGACCCTTGGCGATGTAGTCCTTCCGGGTACGGACAAGGCCCTGGAGCATATTGTGTCCCCCCTGCTCCACCTTGTCGGGATAAGGGGCGTAAACACCCGTCAGGGTCGTGGAGCCATTCCCGTTGAACAGATACATGCCGGGATAGTCCAGCAAATCAGACTCCGTCACGCACACTTTGATGCCATTTGCGGCCTCCACCGTCAGCGGCAGGAAGGCAAGACGTCCCTTCTCCCACTTGGAAAGCGGATGATGGGAATAGGTGCTTTCGAAAGAACTGAAGAACTGCGGCTCAAACGAGGAATTGTCCCGGCCGACATAGGGAACATACAGGTTCCAGTCCTCCGGGAAAGCGAATTCGGCCTGTTCGGACACGACAACCGTCTCTCCCTTCTTGCCTTTGGCGACGAAGCGGTAGGCGATGCCGTCGTCATAGGCACGGAAGATGATGTCGTACCGCTTGGCAGACAACGTGAGTTCGTTGAAACAATCCCGTACCCGGGCACGCTTGAAGTTCTGGACGGCATAGGATTCGTCCACACTGCGGCGGGAGACGGAGAACTTGTCCTTTCTTCCGAAAACCGTCCCGTCCTGGAGGGTCATCGAGATGAAGGAAGGTTCCAGAAGAACGACACCGTTGCAGTCCACCCAGTAGGAGACCGCATCCCCGTCGGAAACGGTAACCGTGACGGACCCGTCAGGAGAGGTGACGACATAGTCCTTGGCCTGCAGGAGCACGCCCAGGGAAAGGAGGAAAAGAAGGATCAGGGTTTTTTTCATATTACACGTTACTTGATGAGTCTCAGTCCGATACGGTTGCGTTCCAAGTCCACGGACAGGACCTGGACCTTGACATGCTGGTGCAGCTTGAGCACCTTGGAAGGATCGGCCATCCCCCGAACCCCCATCTGGGAGGCATGGATGAGGCCATTGTCGTGCAGGCCGATGTCTACGAAGGCCCCGAAGGCCGTGAGGTTCGTCACAATGCCCGGGAGTTCCATCCCGACCTTGAGGTCGTCGATCTCGTGGATATCGTCGGCAAAGGAGAATTCTTCCGCCTCGGCGCGCGGATCGCGTCCCGGCTTGGCGAGTTCCTTCAGGATGTCATTCACGGTAGGCAGGCCGAAATCGCCCTCCACATAGTCCTGGGCCTTGATTTTCTTGCACAGTTCCCCGTTCCCCACCAGGTCGCGGGTGGACACCCGGAGATCTGCCGCCATCCGGTCCACGATATGGTAGGCTTCCGGATGCACGGCGCTTCCGTCCAGCGGATTCTCCGCCCCCTGGATACGCAGGAAACCGGCACACTGCTGGAAGGCCTTCTCCCCCAGCCGGGGAACTTCCATCAACTGGCCGCGGGATTTATAGCCACCCACCTTGGAACGGTAGGCGACGATATTGTCCGCCAAGGTAGGACCGATGCCGGACACATACTGCAGGAGATAAGGGCTGGCCGTATTCAGGTTCACGCCCACGCTGTTCACGCAGCTTTCCACCGTGTTGTCCAGCTGCTCGTGCAGGAGCGTCTGGTCCACATCATGCTGGTACTGGCCTACACCCAGGGATTTCGGGTCGATCTTCACCAGTTCAGCGAGCGGATCCATCAGCCGCCGGCCGATGGAAACCGCCCCCCGGACCGTCACATCGTACTCCGGGAACTCCTCCCGGGCCACGTCGGAGGCCGAATAGACCGATGCCCCGTCCTCGCTGACGGAGAAGATGCGGACACTCTCGTCCAGGCCCACCTTCCGGATGAAATCCTCCGTCTCGCGGCCGCCTCTATGAACTCCGCCTTCTCGAGGACAGCTTCAGCCGGTTCACCTCCACCGTCACCGGCTTCGACGATGCCGTCACGGCCGATGAACC
>JAEEGI010016177.1_pt1 | contig 15428 bp, 12 predicted proteins | sample 8958751 | NCBI WGS metagenome assembly JAEEGI01 (sample SAMN16246545, study PRJNA631951) | gut metagenome | biome: gut microbiome; feature: rumen; material: KS-attached | host: Bos | place: Iran: Karaj | collected 2018-10
TGAAGCATGTTGTTAATGCGATTCCTGATAACTGGCCAATGGCACTTCACCTTTCTGAAGGTAGCCTTCATACTATTCAGTGCAAGAATGCATACATGGGATATCGTATCCTTAATGGTATGAACAAGAAAAATGTATGTAGCCCAATGCCACAGGAATCACTTGTTTATACAGGTCATTACATTGATTACGAGCTTGTCAGCAACATCGAGAAAGACTGCGAGGCAAGACTTAACCGTAAGAAGAACGGTAAGCCAATGCGTTTCCTTCTCACAATTGGTGGAGCTGGTGCTCAGAAGGAAATCTTTGCTGAGATCATCAAATACCTTATTCCTTATATCAAGGAAAACAAGGCTATGTTATATGTAAATGTTGGTGATTACAGAAATGTCTGGGATCAGCTTGTTTCTGAAATTCCTGAAATGGCTGCTCTTAAGACAGAGCATATGGATAATTGGGAGGATACACTTGCCTTTACTGAGAAGGCGCTTGATCCTTACGAGGAAATCACAGGTATCCATGGTTTCTATCACAAGGATATCTTTGAGGCAGTATATACAACTAACCTTCTTATGAGAAGCTGCGACGTACTGGTTACTAAGCCTAGTGAACTTGCTTTCTATCCAGTTCCTAAGCTCTTCATCAAGAGAGTTGGTAAGCACGAGATGTGGGGGGCAATCCATTCTGCTGAGATCGGAGATGGAACACTCGAGTGCAGAGACATTCCACATACTATTCAGATGCTTGATCAGTTCCTTAATACAAGACTTCTGGATGAGATGTGTGAATCAATTATTCTCAATAAGAATATGGGAATCTATGACGGGGCGAAGAAAGTAGTAGAGCTTGCTATGAAACTCAAGGAGGAAAACTAAGAAATGAAACAAAAGAAAACGCTTAAACCAATCACAAATGGACTTTTATGGGTCTTTGCTCTTGGACAGTTCGGATGGAGTCTTCTGTCTGGAGTAGTATCTAACTGGATGGTGTATTACTACACTGGAAGTCCTGATGCACAGAACCCTAACACAGGACTTTTCGCTTCAGGCATTACACAGGAACCTATTTTATTCAAGCTGACACTTTTCGGACTTGTACTTGCAGCAGGAAGAATCTTTGATGCTATCACAGATCCTCTTATCGCTGGCTGGTCAGACAGAAGTAATTACAAGGGCGGCAGAAGAATCCCATTCATGCGTGCTATGGCTGTTCCTTTTGCTCTTTGCACAATTGCATTGTTTACTATTCCACAGACAGCAAGCATCGGACTTAATGACACATTGTTATTCATTCTTCTGATGGTATTCTATCTGTTCATGACAATGTTCTGTACACCTTACAATGCACTTATCGCTGAGCTTGGTGATACACAGCAGCACAGAATCAATGTTTCAACATACATTTCATTCACATTCATTGTTGGACAGAGTATTTCATTCCTGCTTCCTAACGTAGCTGGCGCACTTGAGCCATCTGTAGGTCAGCAGAACTCAATCAGATTTGCAGTAGCAATCATGGCTACAGTTGCTTGCCTTGCAATGCTGTTCCCAGCATTCTACATCAAGGAGAGAGATTATATCGACTCCAAGCCAAGTGAGACCAAGCCTTTTGCTTCTCTTATCAGAACATTTTCAAATGTACAGTTCAGACACTTTGTATACAGCGATGTTATTTATTTCTTCGCTCTTACACTTTTCCAGACAGGACTTGCTTTCTATGAGACTAAGCTCATGGGAATTCCTGATACAATGACATTTACACTTACAGCTACAATGACATTTATCAGCGTATGTCTCTATCCTGTAGTTAACATCCTTGCCAAGAAGATTGGCAAAAAGAGTCTTATCATTGTTGGATTCTTTGCTTACAGCGTAGTATTTGCTATCACAGCTATTTGTGGACAGGGTATTCACTGGGGATTCATCGTTGCTGTAACAGCAGCTGTTCCTATGGCTATTCTTGGTATCCTTCCTCAGGCTTGCGTTGCTGACGTAGCAGAGCTTACAAGACTTGAGACCGGAGAGGACAGAAGTGGTATGTTCTTTGCAGCTCGTACCTTCGCGTTCAAGATGGGACAGGCTCTTGCAATGGTAGTATTCACATCACTTACTGTTTCCAAGACTCCAGAGAGCTACAGAACAACAGCTGTATTTGCTTTCATCACATGCTTTATCGGCGCAGTTATCTTCTTTAGCTACAACGAAAAGAAGATTCTTAAGGGCATCGAAGAGCACAAGAACTAATTGATAAAATATATAAGACTATCTTCTGATAACCTCGGAAGATAGTCTTTTTTTCTTTTAATTTACTGGGATTTATTGTATCCTATATGTTGTAGGATTGTATATTTAAATCCAATATTTATATACAATATTTGGTGGAAAATATGACATGTAAAGATGCAGATAAGGTCATAGCGCTATTTTTGGATGATGACCTCGATAATCGGCAGTTGGCCGATTTTTTAAACCACATAGAGACATGTCCTGAGTGCAAAGAGGAGCTGACTATACAATTTCTGGTCAAGGTCGGAATGCAGAGACTTGAGGATGGTAATACTTTTAACCTCAAGGCGGAGCTTGATGGACTTTTGCGAGATGCCAGGAAGAAACTAAATGGCAGGAGATATCTTTTTATGGCCAGTATAGTTCTGGAGCTATTGGTTGTAGCACTTGCTGCAGCTACGGTTGTTCTTGCACTGACAATAGGATAAATATTTATAAACCTGGGGAATTTTGCTTTGGATAAGATAATTGTTAATTTAGATGAATATGTAAGTGGTGCGTACTATAGCATACCCGTATTTACTGACTCTGAGGGAAGAGTTGTAAGCGGTGCCTATGGTGCGCTTTTTAAACTGATCGGTACTATCAGAAATGAAAATGCCAGGGAGGTTGAGGTTGTATGTACTGATGCTTCTGAGAAAGTTGGCGCAGTTGCAGATCAGATAGAGCTTCTTAGCACTTTGATAAAAGAGACTGCTGGAGATGCAAGAGATACAGAGAATGGTTTTTCTTTTGCTGTTAATGATACAGTTCTTAATTCATTTTCGGATAAGCTTTCGGTTTTATCTCCAAATGGGCAGGTTAAGGCAGCACCTTCATTCAACCTTACAATGAAGTCCACAGCTGACCTTAATGAGGTTGAAGAAATTTTCAGAAGCGCTGCAGAATATGGAGCAAAGGAAGTAACTAACTATGTAGCATACTATTTCCTTACAGATACCGTGGCTGCAGGTGATTCCAAGTATAAAGAGATTCTGGGACTAGCTATCTGCTTTGATGAAGATGAGGCAGTATATATCCCTGTTGAGAACTTCATTACTGCTGACTATCTTGGCAAGAAGCTCACAGAGCTTAGCCAGACTGTAAGCCTTGTGACCTTTGATATCAAGGAAAGCTATAGAGTATTCACTCCTGATGAAATCGCTGACAGAGACTACGGATATGAGAGTAAGGAAGGTGGCACAGAAGCTACTTCCTACAAGAATAAGCCAAGATGCTTTGACAATCTGATCGCTGCATACCTTGTTAATCCTAACAAGAACGACTACGAGGTATTTGACGTAGCCAAGGAGTATCTGAGTCTTACCCTTGAGAAAAAGGCTGATCTTTTTGGTAAGAAGAGCATAAGAGAAGCAGAAGAAAAGACTGTATTCCAATATGCTTGTAAGTGCGCTTTTGTATGTCTTAAGGCTACACCGCTTATCAGAAAGAAGCTTGAGAAGCTCCAGATGGAGGAGCTCTTTTACAATATTGAGATGCCTCTTTCCTATGTGCTTTTTTCCATGGAAAAAGAGGGTATCATTGCCAGAAGAGAAGAACTTAAGGCTTATGGAGATAAGCTACAGGTAAGGATCACAGAGCTTGAAAAAGCTATATATGATGCTGCCGGAGTAGAGTTTAATATCAATTCTCCCAAGCAGCTTGGAGAGATATTATTTGAAAAGTTGGGACTTCCTGCTGAAAAGAAGACCAAGTCCGGATATTCAACAGCAGCAGATGTCCTTGAAAAGCTTGCTCCTGACTACCCAATAGTTGCAGATATTCTGGAGTACAGAGGTCTTGCTAAATTAAAATCAACCTACGCTGATGGACTTGCTGCCTACATCGAAGATGACAACAGGATTCATACAAGCTTTAATCAGACAATTACAGCTACTGGCCGTATCAGCTCAACAGAGCCTAACCTTCAGAATATTCCTATGAGAACTGAGTTGGGAAGGCTTATCCGTAAGGTATTTGTTCCTAAGGATGGCTATGTGTTTGCAGATGCAGACTATTCACAGATTGAGCTTCGTATCCTGGCACATATGTCTGAGGATCAGGAGCTTATAGCAGCATATCATGAGGGTAAGGATATTCATGGAATCACTGCTTCCAAGGTATTCCACGTTCCTTTTGAGGAGGTAACACCTCTCCAGAGACGTAATGCCAAGGCAGTTAACTTTGGAATTGTATATGGAATCAGCTCTTTTGGCCTTTCACAGGATCTGTCTATCTCTGTAAAAGAGGCTAAGGAGTACATGGATAAGTATTTTGAGACTTATCCAGGAGTTAAGGCATATCAGGACAGAGTTATCTCAGATGCCAAAGAAAAAGGCTATTCTCTTACAATGTTTGGAAGACGCAGGCCTATTCCAGAGCTTAAGGCTAGCAACTTCAATTTGAGGCAGTTTGGCGAAAGAGTCGCCATGAACGCTCCAATTCAGGGAACAGCTGCTGACATCATGAAGATTGCCATGATAAATGTGTATTTCAGGCTTAAAAAGGAACAGCTTTTATCAAGGCTTATCCTGCAGATCCACGATGAGCTTGTTATTGAGACAGCTCCGGATGAAGTAGAGAAGGTTACAGCTCTTTTGACACAGGAGATGGAGAGGGCGGCTGATCTTTCTGTTCCGCTTCTTGCAGAGTGTCATACAGGAACAGACTGGTACGAGGCCAAGTGATAACCTGATTACAGGAATAATATAGATGGAGAACGCAAATGGGAGAAATACATCCCGGTAAAACAAATATAATAGGTATTACCGGAGGAGTTGGTGCGGGGAAGAGCACTGTCCTTGGGTACATAGGAGAGCATTACAAATGCCGGATTATTCTGTCAGATGATGTTGCCAATGACATTAAAAAGAAGGGATATCCAGCCTACGATGAGCTTGTAGAGCTCCTTGGAAAGGATGTTCTGGGGGACGACGGCGAAATAGACAGAAGTAAGATGGCTTTGGCTATATTCAATAATAAAAATATGCTAAAAAATGTTAATAATATTTTGCATCCTGCAGTAAATACATTTATTATTAATATTATAGAGGACGAGAAGGCTCGCGGGGAACTTGACTTCGTTTTTGTGGAAGCAGCTCTTTTGATAGAGAATGGCTACGACAAAATAGCCGATGAACTCTGGTATGTATATGCTTCAGAGGACGTCAGAAGGCAGAGACTTCGAGACTCAAGAGGATATTCTGATGAGAAGATAACGAGTATCCTTGAAAAACAATTGGATGATGCTACTTTCAGGGAGCATTGCCAGTTTGTAATCGACAACAGTGGGAGTTTGCAGGAAGCTGCAGCTCAAATCGACCAAAGACTTTCAGAATTTGAGACTAGATGACAGGTTACACAATTAGTATTGAGGGGACTAAAGTATGCCTAGTTTGGAACAAGTTGATCAGAAGGTTGTTTTTGGACTTGATATTGGTACGAGAAGCGTAGTTGGTACTGTTGGGTACATGAAGGATGGGCAGTTTAATGTAATTGCCCAGGCGATTGAGAAACATCAGACCAGAGCTATGTTGGATGGACAGATTCATGACATCGGCAAGGTTGGCATGACAATCCGCATAGTCAAAGAAAAGCTGGAACAGCAGACAGACATTCATCTGACAGATGTATGTATTGCTGCAGCTGGTCGTGTGCTCAAAACTGTCAGGATCATGTATGACTATGAATATCCTGATGAACACGAGATTACAGATGAAGATATCTACAATCTGGATTCCTCTGCGGTTGAGAAGGCTTATTCTCAGTTCCTTTCAGAGAACAATTCCGGGCTTAAATTCTATCTGGTTGGATATTCAGTAATGCATTACTTTCTGGATGGCTATCAGATAGCTAATCTTGAGGGACATAATGCTGGTAAGGTTAGCGTTGAGCTGATTGCAACCTTCCTTCCAGATGACTGTGTAGACGGACTTTATAAGGCATGCGAGAGAGCAGGACTTAATGTTGCGAACTTAACTCTCGAGCCTATTGCAGCCATGATGGTTGCTATCCCAGACAGATTCAGGATGCTGAATCTTGCTCTTGTTGACGTAGGTGCCGGTACATCCGATATCTGCGTAACAGATGATGGATCAATTACAGCTTATGGTATGCTTCCTATAGCTGGTGATGATATTACTGAGATTATTGCCAAGAAATGTCTTGTAGACTTTAATACAGCCGACGAGATCAAGATAAAGGCAAGTCACCAGGATGAAGTTAAATATATTGATATCATGGGCCTTGATAAGGTCATTACTGCCAAGGAAATTGGCAAGATAATTGAGCCACAGGTTCAGATGATGGCTCAGAAAGCTGTTGAAGAGATCAAGAGGCTCAACGGCGATAATCCTGTTAGTGCTGTATTTGTAGTTGGTGGTGGCGGATGCGTTCCAGGCTATACAGAGGCGATTGCCAAGGAGATGGGAATTGCTGAAGAGAGAGTGGCTCTTCGAGGCGAGGAAGTAATGAAGGGCATTACCTTCCTTAATAATGATGGTATTGAACGAGACTCACTTCTTGTTACACCGCTTGGCATCTGCTTTAGCTACTATGAAGAAGCCAACAACTTTATCTTTGTTTCCTTTAATGGAACACAGACCAAGCTCTATGACAATGGTAAGCTTCAGATTGTGGATGCTGCTATGCAGGTGGCATTTCCTAATGAAGATCTTTTCCCAAAGAGAGGCGAAGAGCTTAAGTTTACTGTAAATGGCAAGGAGAGAACATCTCGTGGTGAGCCTGGAGAAGCTGCTGTTATTTCTCTTAATGGTAAGCCTGCTGATATTCACAGTAAGATTCATGCCAACGATATTATTAATGTTAAGCCTTCTACAGCTGGTGAACCAGGTAAGGCTACTATCGAGAGTATTCCAGAATTTAAGACCAAGTTCAGCGTCAATGTAAATGGTAAGAGTGTAGAAGCATCCAGATATGCGACTGTTAATGGTGAGGCACAGACTGGATTCTATAGCATTCAGCCTGGAGACGAGGTCAAGGTACTTGATTATAATACTGCAGCTCAGATAGCTGAGCTTATGGATATTACTATTACAGAAGATACAGTTATTATCGTTAATAATGAGCGCGGTGATGCCAATACTCCTGTTTATGAGAACTTTAAGGTGGAGTTCAAGGATCAGGAAGAGATGATCATGGATTATTATGAGGATTTCCCTGATGCTGACGAAGAAGCTATTAAGCTGGAGAATGAAGAAGCCTACGAGAGCGAAGATAATGTCAAGATTGTAGAAGGAAAGGACGGACAGCTTAGCTTTGACGATCTTCCAAGTGGAGATGAGGCTACTGATGCAGAGGGAGAGGCCTACGACAAGCCTCAGGAGCCAATCAGAAATATTCTGGCTCACGATCTTCATGTTGTGGTCAACAATGAGCCTACAACTCTTCATGGAAAGGCTGATTACATCTTTGTAGACATATTTGATGCTATAGACTTTGATCTGTCCAAACCAAATGGAAGGGCAATCGTTACTACCTTAAATGGTGGAACACCTGATTACATGCAGCCTATAAGCGAAGGTGACAAGATCGAAGTATATTGGAAAACATCATGAAATATCAGCTATCATTCAGCAATGGATGATAGCTGTTTTTATGCTATAATTTACTTTGTGCTAATGATTAGCTATTAAGAAAAAGTTTAGTTTGGAGTTTTTAATGAGATTTACAAGTATTGCAAGTGGTAGTAGTGGTAACTGTACTTATATAGGTTCAGATAATACACACATTTTGATAGACGCAGGTGTTAGCAAGAAAAGAATTGAAGAGGGGCTAAGAGGATTAGATCTTGGCCTTAGTGATATAAGCGCAATCTTTGTTACACATGAGCATGTTGATCATATTGCAGCTCTTCATACAATTCTTAAGAAGTTTGATATACCTATTTATGCAACAAACGGTACTATAGCCGGTATCAGAAATAGCGATAAGAAATGCGAGATGGTAGATTCTACATTTATTCCGGTTACTGTAGACAAGGAAGTATCAGTGGGAGATATGAGAATCAATCCTATGACAATATCCCATGATGCCAACGAGCCTTGTGGCTACAGGGTTTTCTGCGGGGATAAGAAGATTGGGGTAGCAACTGACCTTGGCTGCTACACGGATTATACTGTTGAGGCTCTTAAGGACTGTGATGCGCTTCTTTTGGAGGCTAATCATGACATAAGGATGCTACAGACGGGACCTTATCCATATCAGCTTAAAAGGCGTATCCTTGGCGATTCCGGTCACTTATCAAATGAGAAGAGCGGAGAACTTCTTTGCAAGCTTTTAAATGATAAAATGCAGGGTATATTCCTTGGTCACTTATCCAAGGAAAACAATCTTCCTGAGCTTGCTTATGAGACGGTTCGAGTTGAGATTGATATGAACGATAATCCATATCATGCCAGTGACTTCAGGCTCATGGTTGCCAACAGGTCTGAATTATCACCGATTTTATCTTTCTGAGGCATTCATTTTTGTAATTGACATTTGAGTAATATATTGGTATTTTTTTTACTAATGACGCACACGTGGGAGGAGTATATGAACAAGACTATTATCACAGTTGTTGGTAAGGATACAGTGGGCATTATTGCCAAGGTATGTACATATCTGGCTGATGCAGGCATTAACATTCTTGATATTTCTCAGACTATCGTAAGTGGCTATTTTAATATGATGATGATCGTTGATATGGCTGGCACATCCAAGGAGTTTAATGCTGTTGCGGATGATCTGGATGAACTTGGCAAGAGTATTGGCGTTGTTATCAAGTGTCAGAGAGAAGAAATCTTTGACTCTATGCATAGAATTTAATAATTCGACTCTGTAGCACCATGTATCTGCATGGTGTTGCAGAGTCGTTTGCGTATTAGGAGACCAGTTATGATTAATGTTAATGAAGTAGTAGAAACCAATGAGATGATTGAAAAAGAGAACCTGGATGTCAGGACCATTACTCTTGGTATCAGTCTTCTCGATTGTATCAGTACTGATTTAGATCAGCTTAATAAGAATATTTACAACAAGATCTACGAGGCAGCCAAGGACCTGGTTGCTACAGGCGAACAGATATCAAGGGAATTTGGTATTCCTATTGTTAATAAGAGAATATCTGTAACTCCTATAGCTCTTGTAGGAGGCGCTGCCTGCAAGACCAAAGAGGACTTTGCAAGCATTGCTCAGACTCTTGATAAGGTTGCCAAAAAAGTTGGAGTTAACTTCATAGGGGGTTATTCAGCTCTTGTTAGCAAGGGAATGACACCTGCAGATAAGCTCCTTATCGAGTCAATTCCACTGGCCCTTTCTACAACAGATGTTGTATGCTCATCAATCAATGTGGGCTCCACCAAGACTGGTATCAACATGGACGCTGTAAGGCTTATGGGCTCAATTGTAAAAGAGACTGCAGAAGCTACCAAGGAAAATGACTCGCTTGGCTGTGCTAAGCTTGTAATCTTCTGTAATGCACCTGATGATAACCCATTTATGGCAGGTGCTTTCCATGGTGTTACAGAAGCGGATAAGATCATCAATGTCGGCGTATCCGGCCCTGGCGTAGTTAAGACAGCTCTTGAGAAGGTAAGAGGAGAGAGCTTTGAGGTTCTCTGCGAGACCATCAAGAAGACTGCATTTAAGGTTACAAGAGTGGGACAGCTTGTTGCCGGTGAGGCTTCCAAGAGACTTGGAGTTCCATTTGGAATCATTGATCTTTCGCTTGCTCCTACACCAGCTATTGGAGACAGTGTTGCTGATATTCTTCACGAAATCGGAGTTGAGCACGCTGGAGCACCTGGAACAACAGCAGCACTTGCTCTTTTAAATGACCAGGTTAAAAAAGGCGGCGTAATGGCATCTTCTTATGTTGGAGGACTGTCAGGCGCTTTCATTCCTGTAAGTGAAGATCAGGGAATGATCAACGCTGTTGAGGCTGGAGCGCTTACACTTGAAAAGCTTGAGGCTATGACCTGTGTATGCTCGGTTGGTCTTGATATGATAGCTATTCCTGGAGATACCAAGGATACAACAATTGCGGGTATCATTGCTGATGAGATGGCAATTGGTATGATCAACCAGAAGACAACAGCTGTCAGACTTATACCTGTAATTGGTAAGGGAGTTGGCGAGACAGTTGAATTTGGTGGACTTCTTGGATATGCACCAATTATGCCTGTTAATCAGTTTGCATGTGACGCCTTTGTTAATCGCGGTGGCAGAATTCCTGCACCTGTACACAGCTTCAAAAACTAATAAAAACCAGAGATCATCAAGGATTTGAATGCAGATCCTTGATGATTTTTTATTGTCTGACAGCAAAAAATATACCAGATATAAAATAAAGGGCTTGAATAATAGGGTTCGTGGTAGTATTGTATAAGTGTATTAGTAATGCTAGTACAGTTAATATACACCTGGTCAGTCAGCATAGAATGTAACAATAGTATTTAGTAACTGTAGACAGTTGCGTATTTATGGTGGGGATGATATGAACCTAATTGATTATCAGGACAGTAGACCTATCTACGAACAGATTGTAGAGAATTTCAAGTTGCAGATGTACAAAGGTATTTTGCAGGCGGATGAACAGATGCCGTCAGTTAGAAGCCTTGCTATGGAACTCTCTACGAACCCTAACACTGTACAGAAGGCTTATGCAGAGCTTGAACGTCAGGGCTTCATCTATACAGTCAAGGGCAGGGGGAACTTTGTAAAAGGCAATGCCTCAATGATGGACAATAAGAAGAACGAGCTTATTGAAGCCATCACCAAACTATTCATGGAAGCTGAGGACATCGGTATTCCTATCGAGGAACTGATTACAGAGATCAAGAAAAGAGTATTAAAGGGAGGCTTGGCATGATTGAGTTACTAGAGTTATACAAATCATTTGACGACATCAAGGCAGTCAATCGTGTTTCATTGTCTATAAGAGATGGTGAAGTGTTTGGCCTTGTTGGAACAAATGGTGCAGGTAAGAGTACGATTCTGAGAATTATTTCAGGCATCATTAAGCCTGATAAGGGAATTGTCTGCGTGGATAACAGGCCAGTTTATGATAATCCTGATGTCAAAAAAGACATATTCTATATTTCAGATGACCAGTATTTTCTTCCTAACAGTACTCCGGAAGAGATGGCTGATTACTATGAAGAAATCTATGATAAGTTTGATAAGCTCAGATTCTTCAAATTATGTGGAGGCTTTGGGCTGGATATCAAGCGCAGGATCAGCTCTTTTTCCAAGGGTATGAAGAAGCAGGTTTCAATTCTTCTTGGAATCTGTGCTGGAACCAAGTATCTGCTCTGCGATGAGACTTTTGATGGCCTTGACCCAGTAGTAAGGCAGGGCGTTAAGAGCTTATTTGCAGCTGAGATGGCAGACAGAGGACTTACACCTGTTATCGCTTCACATAACCTTAGAGAGCTTGAGGATATATGCGATCATATCGGCCTGTTACATCAGGGCGGAGTTATTCTTTCTGAGGACCTCAGTGATATGAAGCTCAGGATGCAGAAAGTTCAGTGCGTGTTTGTTAACGATGGGGATGAAGAGAGAGCACTGGAAGGCCTTGATATTCTGCTTCATGAAAAGAGGGGAAGACTTCACACCATTACAATGAGAGGTGAAAGAGAAGAGGTGGAAGAAGCCTTTAAGAGAGGTAATCCAGTATTCTTTGAAGTATTGCCACTTTCCCTTGAGGAGATATTTATCAGTGAAACGGAGGTAGTTGGGTATGACATCCGCAAATTTATCCTTGAGTAACAGAATATCTAATCATAAAAAATATATTACAAGAACGCTTTGGTCATCAATTCTGGGTTTTCTTGTAATGGCAATTTACTACATCCTTGGAACTATACTTTATGTTTCAAGAGCTATGAACTATGGAAAAGTTAATCATCAGACAACAGAATATATGCGGCATGAGATGCATAATGCTGTTACGAGAATTATGGGGCTTGATCAGGTTGGATGGCTAATTATTGTCGCTATTGCTGTTGCCTTTGCTTTCCAGGGCTTTGCTTATCTTTTTGACACTAAGAAAATTGACTTTTACTTAAGTCAGCCAACTACAAGAGCAGAGCGAATCAGGAAGAACTATTTTAATGCTTTATCAACATTTATTATTATGTACTTTATAGTAAATGTTATAGCTCTTTTGATCGCAGCATGCATGGGAGCTGTTAATGGAGCAGTCCTTCTGTCAGTTGCACTTGAGTTTGTCAGAGTGATCATTCTGTTTTTCACAGTTTATAACATAAGTGTTCTGGCAATTATGCTCTGTGGCAATATGCTTATTGCACTGATCGTACTTTCATTTTTTGCAGCAATATCTGGCATATTTGGTTATGAACTTGCTGCTTATAAATCAATCTTTTTTGCCACATTTGCCAGCAGAGGCGGCTTTGGAATAATAGGTTCTCCAATATACGACAGGTTGATGTCACTTAGAATTCTTTACACCTATAGCCAGGAGTCTATCTATAATACAACGGTAGCTTCAGTCTGGGAGGGGCTGTCTCGAGTATTTTCATATGAGCTTGATACTCTTATTACTGGAATCATAGCATTTGTGTTTGTGCTTGTTTTCAGCAGATTCAGAAAGGCGGAGGATAACAGTAAGACAGTTATATACAGACCTTTTAGATGGCTCCTTAAGATTGTTTCCTGTATCGTTATCGGACTTGGCTGTGGATTTATTTTTTATAGCATGAACGAATATGTATGGACAGGAACCAGATTCTTTGTATTCATGTTTATCATTATGGTTCTGGCTACTATTCTGAGTGGCTGTATTATAGAAGCTATCCTTGATGGTAATATCAGAAGCTTTTTAAATGGTAAGGCTCAGACCGTTATGGCCCTTGCTATTGTTTCACTTATATTTGTGATCTTCAGTGGCGATCTTGTTGGTTATGACAGTTATATTCCAGATGCTTCTAAGGTGGAGAGCTGCGCACTTCTTAGTACCGGCTATGGCTACAGAATCTATCGTGAGAACAGCTTTACAGATTTCGAGGATAGCCCTGAAGAGTATATGTATATTACAGATATTGATAACTTCAATAAGCTGGTAAAAGCTGGAATGGCTAATCAGAAGAAATGGAAAAAGTTAGACAACGAAGGTAATTATCAGGATCTTGGATGGAATGACACTGTTCTTTACAGATTAAAAAATGGTAAGAAGATTTATAGAACAATCATGATTCCTTATGATATCGATGAAAATGTAATCTCTGCGATAATTGATTCCAAAGAGTACAGAGAAGGTTACTTCGAAGTTTATCATGATGACATGATGAGGGATTATGATAATCGAAATCCAAAGACACGTTCAGTTAGTTATGTATCGGCGGGAGACAGACTATCTTCATCTGACATTACTTACGCTGAGTTATCTGATGCATACAGGAAGGATGTAGAAGCTAGTTTCACATTTGAAATGGCAAGTATGACTAATCCTATAGGTCAGATAGAATATGACAATAATACCTATAATGGCTATAGCTCATGCACTCTTAATGTCTATGAGTGTTACACAAACACAATAGCACTTCTAAAGAAATACGATATCTATATGGATAGCGAGCTTGCCGTTGAAATGATCGATAGCATAGAAGTGACAAATTATTATCCTGGATATGATGTTGAGAAGCAGAGTATGGATGAGATAGATACAAATGTTGATTCTAAGTCATTTGTATATACCGATAAGGACCAGATTAGGGATATAATGGAAAATGTGATCAATAATGATTACTATAGCAGATGGTACAGATCCAAAGAGCTTCAGAATACTCAGTTTAGTATTGTTGTAAATGCCAGAAGCTATATCAGCACAGCACATTCCATCACAGGATACTATTCATTTGAAATGGGGAAGGTACCCGATTTTGTTTACACAGATACGCAATAATCGTTCTTTACATAAGCTTTCAGCACTACAGAAGAAAAAGCTGGTTTCCTGGCTTTTTCTTCTGCCTTCACTCATCGGTGTCACATTATTTTTTGTGGCACCATTTATGGTAGTTATTTATTACTCACTTATAAATAACCCTATTCAAAAGGAATTTGTCGGCTTTCGTAACTATGTGAATGTTTGGAAAAACGCAGCCTTTCAGCAGGCGGGCTCTAATACCTTTATCTTTTCGCTTATGGCTGTTCCACTGGCAGTTTTGTTATCTTTATTCCTGGCAGCTGTTATGGAGTCCAGAATTCCTTTTAAGAGTTATTTCAGGACATTTTTCTTAAGCCCTCTGATGGTTCCTACAGCCTCAGTTGTTCTCATTTGGCAGGTTATGTTCCATCAGAACGGTATAGTTAATAATTTCACGTCAATATTTGGCGGAGACAGAATAGACTGGCTTAAATCGGATAAGGCCTACATCGTAATCGTAGCTCTTTTTCTATGGAAGAATCTTGGTTATAACATGATTCTTTTCATGTCAGCTCTTGCCAGTATTCCCAAGGACCTTTTGGAGGTAGCGGCTCTTGAGAATGCCAATAAGTTTCAGGTTTTCTGGATCGTCAAAGTAAGATATATGTCTTCGACAATATTATTTGTTGCGATAATGTCACTCATCAGTTCCTTCAAGGTTTTCAGGGAGGTTTATCTGATGACAGGAGATTATCCGTATCAGACACTGTATCTTTTGCAGCACTTTATGAATAATACCTTTGCTTCGCTGGATTATCAGAAGCTTTCTGCAGCAGCGATCATAATGTTCATCGTAGTTACCATTCTCGTATACGCAATGTATGCAATAGAGAACTGGTTTGGAAAAGATCTGGAGGGATGAGCATATGAGCGCACAGGTTAATTTCAAAACACGTGATAAAAAGAAAAAAATACAGATAAATAATCTAAAGACAATACTGGTAACTGTAGCAGCAGTTGTTTTTGCTATCATATTTCTTTTGCCAACGATACTGACAATAACTAATTCCTTTATGTCAGCATCTGAGATAAATGCCAATTATGGCAGCATATTTGCTACTACAGAAAAGGGTGGTAAGGTATTTATTTCCAAGACGGTTAACCTTAAGTTTATACCGGATATGGTTACCTTTTCCCAGTATTTTACAGTGCTATTAAAGAGTCCGGAGTATTTGTTTAAATTCTGGAATTCTATTATATATGTTGTGCCTATC
>JAEEGI010016184.1_pt1 | contig 15423 bp, 12 predicted proteins | sample 8958751 | NCBI WGS metagenome assembly JAEEGI01 (sample SAMN16246545, study PRJNA631951) | gut metagenome | biome: gut microbiome; feature: rumen; material: KS-attached | host: Bos | place: Iran: Karaj | collected 2018-10
ACCTTTTTCCCTGAGCAGTTTCAGATGATCAAGGGAATTGTATTCCACCGCCTTTATGACAGCGTTTTTTCCGCGGCTGTCGGTAACCGACCAGTCCGCTCCGGCATCCAGCAGCTTCTTCAGATATTCAGGAGGATTAAGTTCCTCCCGATCACCGTCTATCGCATACATGATCAGTCTGCCGAACTTATTTTCATCGCACTCCTTCTCATTGAGATCGTTGCCGAGATCGATAACTTTGGAAAAAATTTCATAGTCGAAGTCGGTCTTTTTCATTCTGCGCAGCATATAGCCGGCAGGAGTGCATCCGGAAAACTTCACTCCACGCAGTGATGGAATACTGCCGATCATCTGCCCGAGCAGTTCCCTGTCGAAGAAGATCTGCTTCATCACCCGCGATTCACCGGCTTCGTTCTTCCAGAGCAGATCCGCCCCGTGTTCAAGAAAAATTTTGACCAGCTGGGGATCTGATGAGCCCACCGCATTAAGCAGAACAGTAAATGCGGTATCACCGTAGGGTTCACCGTCGGAGCCTAATAAACGGGAATTAGGATCTGTTCCTGCCTCAAGTGCGGCAACCACCTGTTCCCTGGCATCCGGTGAAAACTTCAGTGAATCAACCAGTTCAATAAACCCGCCGGCTTCCGAAACTGCGGCGGCCGGTGCCGACGGTTGTTTATCTACGGAATTCCCGGGCTGTTCTGACAGGCCGGACGGCTCAGCCGGAGCATCCGGTTCAGCTTCGGTGATTTCTTTCTGCTGCGGTTGCTCTTTTACAGAAACGGACGGTTCACTGTTTTCAAGCTGTTTCTGCCCGTCATCTGCCGCATGCAGCAGCAGACTGATACCTCTGAGTTTTTCACTTCCTGATATTTTTGCCAGAACTGCCTGATCATCCACTGAAACAACAGCGGTAACCATGACGGTTGAACCCTGTTCTGATACTTCAGATCCGGACACGGTAACAAAGCTTTCGTAGTCGGCATAAATTTCACGGCGGATGTCGGAGGCATACTTTTTAAGATCCTCTGCAGAAACAGCAGTTTTCAGATAATTGCGCAGAGCCTGGGCCTTGAGTTTGCTTTCAGCAGCGGCACGATCCGTTCCTACCGCCGTATCCGTCATATTGATCTGTGCGCCGGCTGACTGTGCCAGCCATAAAGCTCCCAGCATACAGCTTAAAATTTTAAGTCTCATTGGCCCTGTCTCCCGCGATACTAACTGCCGTCCTCTTTATCCTTTCTGGAAACTACGTCGGGGGCTATTCCCGAAGATTCCCAGGTTCCGGTATAGTCCTGATACTGCAGTTCACCGACAGTAAGTTTCAGTACTGCACCGCTCTTCAGTTTGAAATTTTTCTGCACCCGTGCCTTGCCGTAGGTCTGTTCACCGTAGGTTGAAACGTTCTTCATGCCGGTTTTAAGTGCATTTATGAACATTTCTGCGGAACTTGCGGTATAGCCGTCCTGCATGATGATGAACGGTCTGCCGCCGTAACGTCCTGCCTGCTGGGTTTTATATACAGACTCGCTGTCGCGATCATAGTAGCTGTACACCGTAGAGCCGGCAGGAAGGAAAAATGATGCACTGAGCGCAGCCTGTTCAAGATCCCCTCCGGTATTTCCCCGCAGATCGATGAAGAACCTTTTCTCCGGAGGGTATCCCTGGGCTTTGTAGTCCTCCTCGATTTTTCTGATTTCCTGTTCAAGCTGGCGGGCGGTATCATTGCCGAATCTGAAAATTTTGATCACCGCCGGGATCTTTCCGGTCCTGGCGACATCCGGATATCTGCTGACGCTGCGCGGAATGGAGAATAAATCGGTGGAATCATCTCTTTTGATCTCTATGTCCACATCGGTATCTATTGCGCCGCGGATCATCGCCGCCAGTTCCTGCAGAGATCTGCCCGCCGCCGGTTTACCGTCAACACTGACAAGGATATCGGGATAGAAAATTCCGGAAGCCTCCGCAGGTGAGCCCGGATAGGGTGCACATCTTACATTGCCGTACTGATCCTCAAAAATATCCATACCGATCCCGGCAGGTGCATCCGAGGACAGTGCGGTGATTTTCTTCAGTTCCCCGCTGTCATAGTAGCGGGCATACAGATCCCGTTCGGTGAGCAGTTCGCTGAATTCACTTCCGGTCATACGGCCGATATCCGCCGCACTGATCCCTGCCAGATTCTCGGCTGAGAACATCAGGGACTGGTTGACGAGAATAGAGTATATTTCAGCGGAATCACCCACTGCGGCGGCGGGGCCGGTCATCAGAGCCGGCAGCGCCGCGCAGACCGCGGCTTTTTTCCATATACCTGAAAAAATAATTTTCCAGCTCTGTAAACTACAGGCGGCTGAGTGCATCTGCTTCATATTCAAGTTCTTTCAGTTCCTGGCGTAATCTCTGGATCTCCCTCTTCTTGGCTTCTATTTCAAGTTTTTCAGCTTTTGCAGCCTCTTTCTTGATCTGTTCATTTTTCTTTTTCAGAGCCAGGTATTCAGGATCATTCTTGTTCTTGACGTTTTTAAGCGAACGGTCGACTCTGGACTGTTCCTTCTTAAGCTGGCTGCGCAGCTGGCTGACCTCTTTCTGTTTCTGCGCTTTCTGACTTTCCAGAGAGCTCCTTCTTGAGTTTTCCACCGACTGTTCAGCCTCTGCCGCTGCAAGTTCAGCCTCACGCTGCTGCAGTCTCTTCTCATATTTTGAAGGACTGTAGCTGAACAGGCCGCCCTGGCGCGGATCATCAGTCATATTGCTGCATGCCGTAAGAAGAAAGGATGACAGCAGCAGTGTTACAGATAAAGCTTTCATAGAATTCTCCTATACTGCAAGTCTTGCAGAAATGCTTGCCAGTTTCTGATTGTATTTTTTCATCTTGGAAATCTGGGCGTTAAGTTCCTTGATTTCCTTATCAAGCTCGGCGGCCTCTTTCTTGTTGCCGTTGGCCTTGGCGTCGGCAAGAACGGTTTTATCCTTCTTAATCTCCTCCTGAAGCTGCTTGATATTCTTGTCGGTATCCTCCTTCATGGCAAGCACCGCCTCACGGCCCTTCTGCATATCTGATTTTTCAACCTGTTTTTTCTTGTAGGCAGTTCTCAGTTTCTTACTTTCCGCATCAAGGGTATTGATATCCTTGCTCAGTTTGGCATTGTATTCCCTGGTCTCATCGGTAACCTTGCGGGTATGGGCGATACAGTCATCAAGCCAGTCCTCACGGCTTGCATATTCAGCTTTCTTGTCAGCAACATGTTTTCCTACAAAGAAACCTGCAAGCGATCCGATCCCCGCACCAATCCCGGCGCCGATCAGAGCCCCCTTGCCGTTACCGCCGATAAGACCGCCGAACAGTGCACCGAGTGCAGCACCGACACCGCCGCCCACCAGGGTTCCCTCGGTTTTTGTTCTGGTTGAATCATCATGAATATTCGAACAGCCGGTTCCGGCAAAGGTCAGCGTAACAGCAAGACATGCGGCCGGTAAGACAGCCAGACGTGGATGTGCCTGAAAATTAATCATCGTCAATACTCCTTTTTAATTCAGATAATCAGTTTTCCACAGAGGTACGTCAAGACGTTTATGCTCTCTGTAGTGTTTGTAATGTTTTTTGGTTATTTCAACTCTGAGCGACTGCTCGGTCAGATCTTTGACAATCTGCTCACGGTTGGATTTATCACCGGAGGAGGCCTTCTGAATATCCTGCTTAAGATCTTTACTGAAGCGTTCGAATCCGCTCAGAACCGCATCATCAGGAAGTTTTACCAGTTCGGTCATTATTTCACCGTAGTTTTCAAATCCGGATTCAAGATTGTAGGCAAACTCCTCGGCTCTCTTTCTTAATTTTTCCGTCGGTGCATCCTTTACAATCTCATAGGCCTTCAGGTTGTGGGAAAGATACATTCCGCGCTCACAGGCGATTTTCACCCATACACTGGCGGAATCCTCATCCGCCTTTCTTCTCACTTTTACCATATCAAGCAGCGCTGATCTGGTTCCTTCAAGTTCCTTTTTGAGCGAATCCTTCAGCCCGGCCTCCTCAAGAACCTTGCCGATCCGGTCAAGACGGTTAAGAGCCTCATTGGCGGATACATTCTCTTTGGTTGCCGTATCAGCCACCGACAGGGCCGCCGGAGTTTTTGAACCGATACCGCGGCGGTAGCTGTCCCAGTTTTTTTCAAGTTCGGCAATTGCCTTGTTGTCGGTCATCACCGGGGCGCTGATCACCAGTCTGAAGCCGAGAGTCGGCTTGCTGTTCGGTTTCATCCCCTTTTCCGCTGTTCCAAGATAGAAAGGCTCCTCGGTTCTGCGGGAGGAAACCATGTCCTCCTCCTCGGTAAGATAATGACCGCCACGGGCTGCAAAACCTCCGCTGCGACCCTGGTAGTATTCCACCCGGTAGAGACTTGAAGTCATTTCCTGAACGTTACCCAGCATGTCATAAAGTCCCAGCGGATTCGGCTTTAATTTACCCACCTTCTGAATTTTGTTATGGGATGAGGACGGTCCGGAAAACCACTCATAGGCGGCCAGTTCCTCCTCCTCGTCATAAGGGGTGTCGGCATCAAAAACCGTTGCCTTTACCGCAGTACCGCCGCGGGCCGCAAACTCCCACTCCTCCTCGGTCGGAAGTCTGACAAATCCCGGATAGGTTCCGGCCTTCGGCATGGACGCCAGATCATGTTCATAGACATAGCGGTTGAGCTGATCGGTGAACTGCTGCACTTCATACCAGGAAACCCCGGTAACCGGCAGCTGCGGATCCTTTGAACTCTCCTTTCCGGTTACAGCACTGTACTGGGCTTCAGTGATTTCATACTTGCTCATGTAGAAATAACGGTTTTCGCTGTCGCTGAAACCTCCGCTTATTACAATAGCTGTCGGAGGCGTACGGAATGTTCCGGTCGGATCACCCATGGTGAATGACTGTCCGGCATAGGGTCCGCTGCCGCCGTTGACTTTTACTTTAACAAATTCAAACCTAGTATCTCCCGGACCTTTGAGAACCAGTTCATCACCGCCCTGCTCCGCTGCCGCAGCTGCGGACAGGCAGAATGCCGTCATAAAAACCGCACAAGCTCTGCTGACAGAAAAATATTTTTTCATCAATGCTCCTACTCGTCTCTCAATGAATCTGAAGGATCGATCCTCATTACTCTTCTGGAGGCAACCAGGCCGGCAAAAGAGGCAATCGAGAGAGAAATAATAACCACGTTAATCACATGTTCAATCTGCAGTTCGCAGAATTTTTCCCCGCCGCTTAGCTGGTAGACAAAGCATGCGTTCACCACATAGGCAAGTATATAGAAAATCACCAGACTTACCAGCACTCCGCCGAGAGTCAGCAGCAGGGAGGAGAAGATCGGGAAGATACACAGCTGTGAACCGTGCACACCCAGCAGTCTGAGTATGGCAAGCTCCCTGCGTTTACGCTCTACTCCTGCATAAACATTGGCCACCAGACAGCACACGGCACCGGTAAGCGATGCGGCGGCAATCAGCAGAAACAGCAGACTCAGATAATGATCGAGGGAAAGAATTTCCGAAATACGATCTGATCTGCTGACTGTCTTGATCCCTTCCGCGGTCAGCTGATCCTGCAGTTTAACCACGTTGTCTAGTGAGGAGGCATACATTCTGAAACCGGTATAGCCGCGTTTTTTCATCATAAAGGCATTTTTGCCGTCTGAAGCCACACCGTCGGAAATATCACGCTCCTGCAGCAGACCAAGCTGGCCGATCAGAGCAACTGTAGTAAATGCAGTGCCGTCCGCACTGACCGGAAGAGCTCTGATCTCGGCTTCGAACTCGACACTTCTCTCCACAGTCTGATCATCCCTGGTACCGCTGTAGACAACGGTCACTTTCTGGTGATCTTTTCCGATCCTGCGGTAAACCTCCGGATCTACATAAAACACCCGGTGGGAGGAACGGTCGGAAAATTCGCCGCGGTCAACCGCCAGCAGCTGTTTTAGGGATTCCGACTCCGGTTCGCCTGCAGCGGCAGCCGTACCGGTCTGCTGCAGAACAGAGATATTCAGCAGAGCTCTGCCTGCAGTTCTGAGCCCGCGATCATTCATTATAAGCGCTCCTGACGCTGTATGCTGAAGTTCGGCTATCAGGTGTTCACTGCCGGTGCTGATGCTTCCAAGTCCCGATGAAACATAATCGAGTCCGGTTGCAAAGGAATCGTCAAGACCGGACAGCCGTTTTACCGCAGAGAGAAGTTCAGAGGAACCGTCTGATATGCGATCAACAACATCTGTAACGCTTTCGTACCGTTCGTATATCCGCTCCGCATAATTTTTCAATGATTCAGCATCACGCAGCATTGAGTCCGCCTCACGCCTGATTTCAGCTACAGTCTGTCCTGCACCTGCTGCGGAAGCACCGATGTTCCGGATCTGGGCGGAATAATCATTTACCATTTCCTTCAGCCGTTCGGTAGCATTCCTTTCTCCGGTACCGGAACTGCTGATCCCTAATTCTATCCTGGCAAGAGTATCAGCGCCGGCGGCTGATGAGTTTCCAAGTCGATCCGCCGTTGCGGCGAGACTGTCTACACTGCTGCGGATCCTGTTTTGAGTATTGGAAAGAGAGGTGAGACTGTCACGGAAATTTCCCGCCAGTTCAAGCAGTTCCTGCTCATCAGACTGTTCAAGTACGAGAAGACGCTCTTCAAGCTCCCGTGATTTTTCGGCAATGGTGTCCAGTGTCTCCTTCATGGCCGAGGTTGAAAGATTTCTCAGTCTTTCAATATATCCGGTCAGACGGTCATGTTCCGTTCTGAGAGAGTGCACCGTCTGCTGCACCGATGCAGAAGCATTCCAGTCGGTAGGATTTTTTACTGCGGATGATCCGTTATCCCAGCTGACGGCATGATCCGGATCTGGAACAGTGGCTGTCACAGTACTGTCTGTGCCGTCATAAGTTCCGTCGATCTTAAAATCACGAAGAAGGTTTGAATAATGCTGTTTCTCCTCCTCATCTGCAGCAGCAGAGGAGAAAGATTCCGCTCCGGAAATAAGACCGTTCCCGGATCCTCCGTTCATATTCGGATTTCCGGTGACGCTGAGATCCGCCTGCAGAACCTCTCCCCCGGTATGACGTCCAAATCCGAAAGGTGCTGCATTTCCATCTGAATTTGTGGAGGCAATGGTTTCATCCCAGGATCTCCCCGAAGAAGCTGTTTCATCATTGACTGTTCCCTCATCTTCTACAGTTGCACCGTTGACGGCAGGATCTTCGGCTGCACCTTTTTGCTCAACCTTCTCAACAGCGGCAGCGCTGTCACCGGTCTCTGCCGCAGCTTCGCCGGATGATTCAGGTGCCGTGCCAGACTGTAACTTTTCAATGTTATCAGCGGATGCCGCTTCTTTTTTCTGCGAAGTTTCGCCATTGTCAGACAGCGATCCGTCACCGTCTGATGGAAGATTCTCTTTTTGTTCCGTTTTTATTTCCTGACTTTCAGCCGGAGCGGTCTCTGGCTGCGGTGCCGTCCTGCCGGCGGCCAGCTGCGGATTTAGAGGCAGCGGCGCACCGAATGCGCTCATCGGACGGATGTCAAATGACAAATCCCCGATATAGAGTGTCAGATTCGGATTGTATGGAATAACAACCGTGTTCTTCATACCGCGAACGCGATCGCGCAGTGTTTTCAGATCCCCCTGCTGTGCCGGAGTTCTCACTGTCGACAGTTCATAGACATTCAGACCAGGTTCCAGCAGCAGGTTGATTTTTTTAAGATATTCAGGATGTTTTGACTGGTATTCCTTATCGTAGAGTTTAGATGATGAAAAACCGGAGTTCTGGGTCAGCATCGCCTCCCGTACCGGATCAAGCTCCAGCGGTGTTACAATCAGAGCCTTTGGCGTTACCGGATATACCTTTGAATCAATACCTGACCAGCCCAGCTCCGGAACGGCAATGCCGTCCTTGAAATTCTCGATCTGCTCCAGGGCATTGAGAGTTATATAGGCAACCGGTATATTTCCGGCGCTGTCAGGCAGAATACCGGAAACTTTAATTTTTCTTGAAGCCTTGACCTTGGCACGATCTCTTGATACCAGCAGATCAAGCTCGGTTCCCACCGCAGCTGAAAGACGTTTGGCCGCTTCGGCGGACAGTACGCATTCCTCATAACGGGGAACATTCACCTTGTAGTGGGTAATCAGCGGATCTCCCTCTCCTGTAGGGATCAGATCGAGAACCGCTTTGGAACCTCCTGCGGTTCTGAATTCGGCTGAAGCCGAAAGTCTTCTGGTTCTCGGGATCACGAATGATACCTTTTCATCATTTCTGTGGCTGTCAAACCAGGCGGCGTCAAGTTTCTTTTCATTGACCGACATCAGCTCCATGGTGGCAGGATTTCCCAGCATACGGTTGATCAGGGTATTCATGACACCGGATTTGAGTCCGAAGAACAGCAGCAGCGGGGTTGAAATAGCCGCCACCGCAAACATTACACAGAGACTCATGCGCCATTCATGCAGCACATCTCTGAAGGAAAGATAAAATATATGCGAGGATTTTGCCATTACATGTCCTCATCTACCGGTACGTTCAGGTTTAAGCAGCGTTGAAACTATACCCCGTTCGTCCTTGTTGAGTTTGAAGGTAACTTCATAATCAGCATATTTTTTCATTAATTCCCGATCATGACTTACGATAACCAGAGAAGCGTTGTTCTCCTGTACTATTTTACGCAGCAGCACACAGATATCATTGGCGGAAACCTGATCGACCGCGGCGGTAGGTTCGTCGGCAAGAACTATCGGCGGATTGTGAACCACGGCTCTTGCTATGGCAACACGCTGCCGCTGTCCGCCTGACAGATGCTGCGGTTTCTTATGAAGCTGATCTGCGATCCCGATGGAGGATGCAAGTTCTACGGCCCGTTCCTTCAGTACGGATTCACTGATCCCGAGCAGTCTGCCCGGCAGCATAATATTATCCAGAACATCAAGAAACGGGAAAAGTCCTCCGGACTGGAGGACATATCCTATTTCAGAACCTCTGATCTGAGCCTTGACCGAAGGGGAAACCTGGAGCAGATCTACTCTTCCGCATTTTCCCTCCAGCATAAAGGAGCCGGCCGAGGTCGGTTCGAGGATCAGTCCGAGCGTATCAGTCAGAGTGGATTTTCCGCATCCGCTCTGGCCGACGATAGCCAGGATTTCACCCCGTTTAACCTCCAGTTCCGGAACCTCAAGCGTGAACGAGGCTCCGTTTTTATGTCTGGAGATACACAGCTCCCTGATACTCAGACAGATCATGGCATCAGATCCAGTAAGATCGGTGCAACATAATCATCGGTGTCATCACCCGGATTCAGCGGGATCCACATTGAAGTATCGTCATGGATGGAAGCATAAGCCTTAATCTTTGACTCCAGATTGTTCAGGAAGTCATTCTGCTCGTCAGGACCCCAGCTTTCCCATACTTCACTGTTCATTTCCATCAGACGGCTCTTGTAAGGCAGATTGGACAGGAAATCAGGAACAAGACCGAGTCCTGCAATATCAGTTGCATTCTCGATTTTGTCAGGATCACGTGCCACCACTGCAGATGCTGCCTGCAGAGAGGTAAAGAAGTCTTCTCCGCTTACCACGTTGGTTTCACCAGCCTTTATCACCTCCTTGAGCAGAGTTGATACTGAATCCAGCTGAGCCTTGGTCAGAAGCAGTCTTACCTCGAGTGACTGTCTGGTACTTTCAGAAAGATCCTTGTCCACCACCCAGGCTTCAATATCACGAGGAGGAGCAACACTCACCTCATTACCGAGCCATGTTACTGCAGCAGCGTGAAGGCTCTTGGCAATGGCGTCTTCACCAGGATTTGCCGAAGGGGCAGGTGCCGGTGTTTCCGCTGCAGCTGCGGTAGTTTCCGGAGCTACCGGTGCATCAGAGTCCTTGAAGTTCTTCACGATATTGGAAAGATACTTAACGATGGATCCTGAAATTTCATCGGATGCCTTGGCAAAGGTATCAAGATCATTGGATCCGATCGCCCAGTACAGTTTCTCGTCCACACCAGGATTGCTGGACAGCTCCTTGAACTGTTTTGCAGCCACCTTGTTGTATTTCTTGGCCTTAGGCGGATTCAGATGGAGCGAGAATACAGTGATATTGGCATCGTTGGCGCGGGCTCTCAGAGTTTCTTCGGTCTGACCAGAAACGTTCCATTCATGACCGGCCTGATGTCCCGGAGCATCACCAACTAGAATCATGATTCTGGCGGCATTTTCACGCCATGCGGTATTGTTGATAGCATCGTTGACACCGGAGAACAGATCTTCATCGAACACCACCGAGTCAACCTTGGTTTCAGTCACACCCTCCATGGTTTTAACAAAATCATCCACATTCTGGAGAGTCGGTGTAAAGTTCTTGGTTACATATTCGAGACCTTCAATGGTAGCCGAATCACGGTAGCCCCATACACCGAAGGCAATCTTTTCCTTCAGATTTTCCTGACCGGCGATTTTCTTGGAAATATTGATCATGGACTCGCGAACTTTCTTGATATAAGGTCCCATACTGCGGGTGGTATCGATTACCCAGACTACATCAAACTTGAGATTTTCCAGCTTAACCGCATGTTTGGCGGAAGCCTCAGTTGCACTGGCAACGTAATCCTTGTTGGTTCTAAGATCTGAGGCAACGCGGTCCTTAGAGGAACTGCTTACAGCCAGGATGTCAAGCAGTCTGGCCTCTCGTCCCTCAAAGTCGATAACCTTATAGTCAAGAATAGGCATCAGTGTGAACTTAGCGGAATTGTCCACAGACATTTTAGGTTCCATAGACAGGATCGGGAAGTCCTGCGGTAACAGTTTCTTGTTTTTTGCCGCATCGTCTATTGAACTGTAGAAACCGGTCACAGAAGCGGTTCTCTTATCGGCAGGAAGATTGACCAGCGTTTCAAGATAATCCATTTCATCAAACATCAGCACCGGATTTCTGCCGTCAGGATGACTGAAGGTAAGACACATGGTCTGCTTCCATTCAAACAGATCGTCACCCTTGATCCAGCCCTTGACAGCACCCTTGTCATCAGAGCCGACTTCATACCATCCGTTGCCGGATGCAAGCAGTTCACCTGACGGGCGGGTATACACGAAATATGAGGAAAATACCGGAAGATTGTCCTTGAGAACCTTCTCGCCGTTGCTGTCGGCATAGAGAACAGCACCGGGACGGGTCAGAATACGCAGCGGAACATTTTTGGTATCAGCAGCTGAAACCGGTTTTCTGATCTCATCGGCAAAACCTGCTGACGAAAGAAACAGAGTCAGCGCAGCCGCGGTTGAACAGAACAATTTCTGAAAAGACAAATGACATCTGCCATTGTTCATAAAGCAATCCTCCTGAAAAAAATGAGTGCAGTTTCTAAATCTAAATTAATATCAATATTTTCAGTTATGCGTCTCTCCAATGTCAAAACATTCATTAACAGCAGAACTTAAACTGTGTATCCGGTCATATTTGGAATTACTACGTTAACAAAGATAATATCAAATCGCACAGCTGTTTTTTTATTTCAAAGAAAAGCGACACGGTTCAGATCAAGACTGAAACATAGTTCCTAAATATAAAAAATCCCAGTCTGATGCTCCGGTGCGGAGTGATTCAGCAGGGATTTACACGTAGATTAATGAATGATTTGAAAAACTTTGAAGCCGCCGTTATTCAACCTTTTTAGGGGGCTGTGACTCCTCGATTGAATAGGTATCCTTGACATCATCAAAAAACATATAGCTGTTCTTTGCAAACTGTTCCGGATCTGTAGATTCACTCAGAATACCGATTTTTGCCAGCTGTCCTGAACTTACCACAATAGCGTCATAACCACCTTTAACCGACGGCTTGTAGTTGTAGCTCTTGAGAATTTCTGCATTGAAATCGGCATCTCCGGCAACATATTTGTATTTAATCTGAAGTTTTGCGGCCTCCTCAGGATGTTCGGCAACCCATACAGATGCTTTCAGAATAGCTCTGGTGAAAGCAGCGGCAATTTCCGGATGCTTTTCAGCCAGCAGTTTTGAAATAAATGCTGCGCAGCAGTATTCGAGAGCAAATTCTGGAGTTTTTGCTGTATCCACTATCAGGTTTGCGTTGTATGCATCTACCATCTGCGCTGCAACAGGATCACCGAGAGATACCGCGTCAACAATACCGTTCTGCAGGGCCTGACCAAGTTCATTTCTGGAGAATACCACAAATTCAACCTCTGAATCACGTGGATCTATTTTGATATTGTTCAGGAACAGTGCTCGTTTTGCCACCAGAGCTTCAGCACCGGCAAGACCGGGAACACCGATCCTCTTACCCTTCAAATCGGCTATTTTGGTAATACCGGAATTCGGCAGTGCAAAAATCTTGATACATCCGGTGTGAATACCTGCGGTGAACTTGATCTGCAATCCGTTTTCAAGCGGTTGGAGGAATTTTCCAATCAGACCAAATCCTACATCCACCTGACCTGCCCCGATGGCCTCCTGAACATGAGCGGCATCCACCTGAATATTTTCACCGATAATACCCTCCTCCTCAAGGAATCCAAGTTCAAGAGCAAGATGAAGCGGAGCCTGACACAGTGAAGGTGAATAGGCAATCTTCAGATGGAACTTCTGATCCACCGACTCCTTGCCGCAGGCGGTGGCAAGCAGCAGACTGAATATCACTCCCAGCCGCACCAGTATATTTCTGTAATTTGACCAAAACTTTTTGAACTTATGCATAAATAAAACTCCATTGCAACTAAATAATATATTCCGGAGACTGTTTGAAACCGCCGAATTTAAGAAGTCTCAGTATCTCACCGTGATATTTAAGGAAATCGTAATCGCTTCTGTCTCTTGGACGCGGCAGATCCACATCCACTATCGAAGTCACTCTGCCCGGTCTCGGTGTCATTACCACGATCCGGTCCGACAGATATACCGCCTCATCCACATCATGGGTAACCATAATCATGGTCATGTTCTTTTCTTTCTTAATCCGCAGGATTTCGTCCTGGATGTTCATTCTGGTAAAAGCATCCAGAGCCCCGAGCGGTTCATCAAGCAGCAGAACAGAAGGATAACCGACAAGTGCACGTGCAAGTGATGCTCTCTGGCACATGCCGCCGGAAAGCTGATGCGGATAGTATTTTTCAAACCCCTTCAGTCCCACCAGTTCGATATACTCGTCAACATCATTCTTTCGTTCACTGTATATTTTTCTGGCTCTCAGTCCGAATGCCACATTGTCATAAATCGTCAGCCACGGAAATAGGTTATGCTCCTGGAACATGAATCCTCTTTCATAACCCGGACCCTTTATAGTTCTTCCGTCTAGACTGATCTCACCGCTGCTGGGTTCCACCAGACCGGCAATAAGTCTCAGCAGTGTTGATTTGCCGCATCCCGACGGGCCGATCAGGGAAATAAAGGAATTGGGCTCTATATCTATGTTCACATCGCTCAGGGCGGTGACAGTCTCCTTCTGACGGTTGGTAAATATTTTGTTCAGATTGCTTATATGGATGGAGCCTACCATTTGATCACCCCCTTCTGCCAAACCAGCAGACGATCTCTTAACTTAAACAGCACGGAAATAACTACGAAACACACCAGCGACATCACTATCAGACCGGCATACACATTGGCATAGGACATCATTTCCTTCTGCCAGTTGATATACCAGCCGATCCCGTACTTGGCGCCAAGCATTTCCGCTGTCACAAGAGTGATAAACGAAGAACAGGTACCGTTGAAAATACCGATAAACATAAACGGCATCGCAGCAGGAATTCCGACTTTGAACACGGAGTAGGTTTTTCCTGCGCCCAGGGTCGAAGCCACTTCAAAATAGGAATTCTTGATGTTTGCGATCCCGTTCGAGGTCAGAACCGTGGTCGGAAACCATACAGCAAGCGCAATCAGAAAACTGCTTGCCACAATTACAGAAGGGAAAACCACCAGAACAATCGGGATCCAGGCCGTAGGAGGAATAGGTCCCAGCACTCTTACCAGAGGCTGACACCAGTATCTGAACCTCTTACTGAAACCGATGGCAATTCCGGTGCAGATCCCTGCTGCAACCCCCAGCAGCCATCCAGACAGCTGAATTCTCAGTGTATATAGCAGGCACTGCCCGAGAAATGCGGAATCGGATATCAGAACTCCGAAAATCCGATCCAGTGATGGGAAATACAGAACCGGAAGAACGGCAAACTTTACAGTCAGGAGGTTGAACACATTCAAAACCTGGAAGAAAGCGGTATAAAATGCCGATTTGTATAGCAGCACTCCCCTAACGTTTCTGGAGCCGACCAGAAGTACAATTTCATAAATTGCAGTTAAAATAACAATAAACCATACCAGGTATTCATGATCAGCACTTTTATGCAGAGATGAATCCGGCACCAGTAATTCAAACAGCACAGTTATCAGTGCTGACAGCAGCGGCAGCTGCAGTTTAAAAATTTTCATTTTGTTCACCATTCAGTCGGATGAACCCTAGAAGTTCACCCTCTTCTCATACGGTCAGATACAATGCTTACTTTATATTCAGTTCTTTCTTAAATTTTGAGTAGATTGTATTTGCCATATAGAGAGCCTGGACAGGATTGTGTCCAAGTACACGATCCTTAACCACCAGCACCGTGGTAGGAACTGCAGAGTACTTGAGGAACAGGGTGTCATGTCCGATGCAAAGTCCCATTACAATATTGAAATCCGTCTGTTCCTTCTCGAGAATTTTCGCCTGGAGGATCGGATTGCACAGTGATTCATGGCCGCAGCCCTTGTTGAGTTTCAGTTCATTCGGAACTCCGATTTCGGTTTTATCAACAGCTCCGGTTTTACATCCCACCACATAACTTTCTATGCCGTGTGCAGCGAGGATCCTGCTGAGAATTCTTGATTCACCAAGAAGTCCGACACAGGTTGCAATCCCGATTTTTTTGTACCCCATTCTCTTGATAAATTCTATTGTCTCCTCCACCCTGGTATATCTGCCGTAGAATTCACCCTCTATTGATGCTGATATACGGGCAATGTCGCCAAGTTCCTTGTTTTCCTTGTAGATAGTGATGGTTTCATCCACAAGATCCTGATCTGCATTGGCGGTAAGACAGTACTTAGGATATTTAGCCTCGTTTTTAAATCTGCATGCTGCAAGGGTGCAGCTTTCACATGTGTGTGATGTATTTGTTGTCATATTGTCCTCTCCTGGTTTGTGGGTTCAAAACTGCCGTTCTTAAGTTCTTCTGTGCAGCAGTCATGCTTTTTTTAGTATTTTTTTTAGTATTTTTTTCCCATTACCGACCGGACTACCTAAAAAGTAACCGGACGGTTGAAGCAACGGCTGTATATTTTACAATTCCTATAGAAATAGTAGTAATATAATTTGCTGTTTTTATTAAAAATCTTCAAATAAGATTAAA
>JAEEGI010016185.1_pt1 | contig 15423 bp, 9 predicted proteins | sample 8958751 | NCBI WGS metagenome assembly JAEEGI01 (sample SAMN16246545, study PRJNA631951) | gut metagenome | biome: gut microbiome; feature: rumen; material: KS-attached | host: Bos | place: Iran: Karaj | collected 2018-10
CTCTTTCAGGTCAGTATAGTATTGTTCACCTTCGTTTATGATTATTCCTGTCATTATTTACTCCTTACCGGATGGCCTGACGACCAATCCCAGGTATGCTCGTGAGGTACTTCAGTATGATGCTTGGGATTACCATGGTCTGTAAAATCAACATCTCTATATGCGTTTCCGTTTTCATCATACCATCTTCTTGATATTACATTTCCATCTTCATCCACTTTATCAACACTAGAATTAGGCTCTCCGTGCACATCCGGAGTCTTTGTTGTAGTAGTGTGATTCTTTGATCGCGTAACATCTATTTCATTTCCCTGGTTAGTTGTTACTGTTTCTTTATCTTCCTCAGTCCCCTCTCCAGCTTCAGATCCGGAACCAGCACCAGCATCGTCTTCAGCTTCGTTTTCACTTTGCCTTTCAAGTTCCTGAATAAACTTTATAGCATAGGGCAGGCATTCAACCAGTGCCAGGATTACCAATAATCCAACCAGGACTTCTCCCCAAAATGTTGGTTCCATGAGCGCCGGTGGTATCATGGCTATTATCGTTTCAATCAGAGCAGGACTTGCTCCTGCGCTTTCCAATTCCCTCAGGAATTCTTCAAAGGCCATCGTTGTTGATGGATCCATGGTCGCTGTCAGGGTAGGACTCACTGCGGTAAGGGCCATAGGAGATGCAGTCACCACACCGCCCTTGACGGTTGAAGGTGGCGCTCCGAACAATGGAGCGGAGAGCTTCACTACCGTCTGCTTATCAGCATTTGCTTCTCCCATCCTGTAGGTTCCAAGGGCTGCAGCAGTATTATCAATACTGGATCCAAGTGCATCTGCACGGACCGCGGTATCACGCGCCTTCAGATATCCGGTTGTCACATCATCAAAGTCTCCCAGCTTTTGCTGGCACTCCCTGAAATAGCCGGCTTCATCATTATCTCCGCCACAGATCTGCTCAAACTGCGACTTTGCGCTATCGCTGTCCGGCTGTGGAAAATGAGTATAATGGCCGAACTCATTATTAAGACCTCTCACAAGATCTTTTACCTCATTGGCACTACTCATAAAATCATAATAATAGCCCTTAAAATCTGTGTTGATCATCTCCAGGGTATTACTCTCGATCCTGGCATTCCCAAATCCTTACAGGAAAAGTTCCTGAATTTGATTCCGGAGCGCTCAACCCTATGCCAGTAATCCGCCATAATCCACATGCACTCCGTTCCGCATACTTCCTTTTCTATATTGAACGCTGAATTATCCAGTATCAGCTTTTCTTCGCAACTGAGCATGTCACCCTGCAGCTTCTCATATGTTGGGGTATCAATGTAAAGAGTGCTGCTGTCATCAATGACAAAACCTGCTGTCGTATTGTTATTCAAACTCATTTACGTTATGTTCCTACCTTTTCCCCTGCTTTTTATTCCACGCTGATCACGGAGCCGTTTCGTATTCCGTACTCTCTTAGGATGGTATCCCCCCTAAGAAATCCAATGGGATTCTCCATTCTGAGATAGCATTCTTCCGGATTGTCCATATTGATCCTTAGGTTAAATCCCTGATTAAGGCCATAGATCAGCTCATTAGCTGAAATTCCCAGCGGAATTTCAAGATCTATTCCCTCCGGTGCCTGTTTGCATTTAAAAATTACAATTACCTTGTTATCTTCCATTTTCCCAATCCCGCTATTATGAACCTATTGCCGCTACTTCATTCCAAAGTGAGCTAATCTTTTCTCTGATCTTGCCGATCACACCATCTATGATACCCATCACAGAAGAAATGCCTCCCATGAATCCATCAATTGCTCCTGCGGTATCTGCCTGGTATTGTGCCCCGGTCTCTTCAAGCTTGCCAACCCAGTGGGATATATCTGTACTAACGGTAAGATCGTACTTCCTTTCCGGATCATAAACATTGTCCCTTACATTATCGTACTCTTCACCCAGACGGCCTTTGTAATATTCAAGCCTGGATATCTCTCCGTTTAATCTGCCGATTTCAGCCAGCAGTTCGTTTTTATGTGCTTCCTGTTCCGGTGTAAGTGCCATTACTTATCTCCATCATTTTCTATCTATGTATATGGAATTAATTCCTTATATTCGTCTTTAAAGTTATAACTTCTTTTTTTGTAAATAAATCTGGGCAAATTTGATTTGCCCAGATTTATGTAGTAGAGTTTATGCCTTGGCATCTACCCCTTCAACACTAAAGCTATCTGCAAGCTGTTCATCCATCTGCTTGGTTCTGGTTACGGAAGCAGCCATTTCCTTTGCATATGAAATGAGTCTCTTAGGATTCTTCAATGTCTCTTCCATTATTGCGTCTGCTGCATCACTAAACTTATTGTGTGTGAGACCTTTGATGCCCATTCTAAGCAATGTAGCTGTTGAAGCCTCGAATTCGCTGGTTATTTTCTTGTTATCTTCACCGATTGCAACTAAATCCAGTGCTTTCTTATTGACAGCTTCTGTGTTCATAAACACTTCATAAGCGCCGCCTCCTGCACCTGCTCCACCTGCTGCATCTAATCCTGGTACCTGTGCCATGTTCATTCCTCCTTAAATTATAATTCTGGGTTAATATACTTATCTGCCAGTTCGTTCGCATTGTGATTCTCGTTATTCTTAAATAACTTTTCTGCCACTTCGAGCACCTTATTAAGAACCGCAATGTTATTGTTGATCTTCTCCAGCTGAGCATATCCGTCTGTTAAAATCTTCTGTGACATTCTCTCTGATTCATCAGTCCATTCATCAGGATTGCTTGCCTTGTGTCCCTCGATCAATCCAAGATTGGTTGTCAATCTTTTCTTCTGATCCTGATACTCAGTCATAACCAGAGTTGCAACTTTGTAGCTGAACGCAATAATACCATCAAACGCTCCACTCATTCTTTTTTCTCCTTTTCTGTAATATTGTTTGCTGTAATTGCTTTGGCTTTACATATACCGCCATTATCTATGTAGAATGCATCACAATCCCCAAGCTTCTTGCCATTTTGCCTTATAAATGAGATTGGCAGATCAATAGCTTTTATCTGACCCGCATCTTCAAACATAAGATGTGAGCCCTCTTCTGAAAGCTGTTTGAGTACCTCTCCCGATTTATAGGTAATAGCAGTATTCTCAAGGTTGGTATACATAATACAAGCTCTGTATCCCTTTAACCTGTTAGTAATAATGTCATACATTTTGGAAACCTCAGGGTCACCGGTTATTCCATCCACAGCAAGCTGACTGTTGACCATAAGTATCAGCATCGGCTTGTCCAAAAGAATATCGGGATCCTGCTGCATTGCATCATAGCGCACGCATACTTCCTGGCATATTGCCTTCATATAGCTTCCTATATCCAAAGTGTTAAATGTATAACCTGCAGTAATGTCAAGGTCTCTTGCAAATGACAGTTCACGGGAAATGTCATCTACGATATAGAGCCTTGTCGGTGCGATATCCTTATGTCTATCCAGCAAGGAAATAAAGCTTCTTATAAAGCCTAACCTGTATGATTCCTCTGAGCCCAGCAGTGAAAACAGTGTCTGCCTTGCCAGGTTCATATAAACCGGATCGATGCTTGAATAGCTTATTCCGACAGGAATCTTGTACTCTGCAATATCCTTCAACTGACTTCCGTAGTTTTCTTCCAGATATTCCTCAGTAACAACCTCCGGAATTGTAGGAATACGCCTAGCATGATACTCGCCGCATCGGGAATTGACTTCTTCGACGAATTCCCTGATCTTACCGATCCTCTCAACCTCTTTGGCTGCGTCGAAGGCCAGATAGGACTGGAATTCCCTTATCTGTCCTTCCATATTTATGAGAGCTCTTCCCGGCACATCATCAGGTTCGATCCTGCATCTGTCAAAAACAGAAGAATACTGGCCTGAATCATTACAGCTAAAGGCAATTCTCCTTGCGAAGTTGGCCAATATTCTGTAGCCAATTCCACTTGTAGTTGGGCTTGTGATAACAGCTGACACGCCCACAGCAAGTCCTTCCTGTAAAATACCCTGGAACCTTTCTTCCATATCATCAAAGGAAGCTCTGAAGGCGCCATAGTTTTCTACAATGACAACTATCTGCTTAAGCTCCTTATATCCTGCTTCTCTGTAGGAAGAGAAGGAACTAAGACCCAGCTCTGCAAATTTCTTCTGCCTTTCTTCTATGGTTTCAGTAATCATTGCAATGAACTGTCTCAGCATAGTCTCGTCTTTTATGGTCACTACTCCGCCCACATAGGCAAGAGCTGAGAAGTTTCTGAGGATCATCGAAGCAAAGTCAAGAATATAGATGGACACCTCATCAGCCCCGTAATTATCCGTTATTCCCCGGATAATGCACTGCATAAGATTGGTCTTTCCGTAAAGCGGAGATCCGACAACAAATACATTTTCCTTGGTGAGGTTGAGGCTGACCACATCCTGAACCTGTTTCTCAGGGTCATCATATATTCCTACAGACACGATTACATCTGTTTCTTCCTTCTTCTCAAAGGGCTTGTAGACTATAACATCCTCAAGAGGAGGCAGGCATATAGGCGGCAGATTGGCAATGCCGTTTTTCTTGCAATAATCCGAAATGTAGTCAACAATGGCATCCAGCTGCGCAATGGTTGCCTCTTCCTTCTTGGCCTCCTGATGGTAGATGGGCATTTTGACACCTGCCAGATTAACCAGGGACAGATCAAACTTACTGGTCTTATCCACAACGCCCACGCCTGCGGGTGCTCCACTGTAGGCTGACTGGAAGAGCTGGAATATCTCATTATTTCCAACCTCCAGATAACATCTACCGGGCTCTCGGATCTCTGCTGCCAGAGGCGATTTCAAAACCTCATTTGAATCAGACTTATCCTGCACCTTAAGACACAGCTTGAATCTTGAGTTACTCCAGATCTGATCGTTAACGACACCGGAAGGCTTCTGGGTTGCCAGGATCAGGTGAACTCCAAGGCTTCGTCCGATACGGGCCGCACTGATAAGCTCCTGCATGAAATCAGGCTGGTCAGCCTTCAGTTCCGCAAACTCGTCCACGATAAGTATCAGATGCGGAAGCGGTGTCTTCACCTTTCCTCTCTTGTAAAGGTCTATATAGCTGTCGATGGCATTGACCTCAGCCTCTGCAAAAAGCTTCTGACGTTTTACCAGCTCTGCCTTGATGGACATGAGAGATCTGTTTACCTGCTTGCCATCGATATTGGTGATAGCTCCGTTGAGGTGTGGCAGCTTCTTAAACTGATTGGCCATACCACCTCCCTTAAAGTCGATGATGATAAATCCGACTTCGTAGGGATGGAACTGAGTACACATTGAAAGAACATAGGTCTGTAAAAGCTCTGACTTACCGGCACCTGTCGTACCTGCCACAAGTCCGTGGGGGCCGTGGCCTTTTTCATGGATATCGAGACACACCTTGGTTCCGGCGGCATCAACACCGATGGGAACTGCCATGCTCTCATATATCTTGGACTTGGCCCATCTCTCACCCACCTTAAGGTCATAGGCGGTAAGGATGTTGTACAGCTCATAAAATGTGATATTCTTGGTCAGGGTACTCTCAAGGCTTATCTCGTTTACATGTACGCAGGCAAGCTTAAGTGCTGCGGCGCCGGCCTGCTGCAATGTAACTTGCGGGTACTCAAAGCCCTGCATCTTAACCGCATCATCAGTGTCCTGAATAAATCCTCTGTTTCCACTGCTGTCCAGATAAACCAGCTTATTACAGCCTTCATGCAAAAGTTCCTTGTATTCATCAAAAAACAGGAAGGTGAATCCAAGATCCTTTGCCTTATTTACATAATTGGTTATTGGGTGTTCTATAAGCTCCTTGGACCTATAGGCAATAACAACGTAGTGAATACCATTACCCCTATAAGCATCATCAGAACTGCCAATTGTTGAACCTCCGCCGGATTCTCTGGCAGATAATTCGTTGTACATCCTGTCGAGAATAAGCTTTTTACTCTCTGAATCGTACATGATGTTTCGCATGTCGTTATCTGACAGGTTCTGGAGCCATCTTGCCCAGGTAAAGTCCTCCACATCCTCCTGATGGAGCAGCAGATAGAACTTAACGTCATTGTAAAAATGCTGTCCTGAGAGCGTAAGCATTATGTTCTGTGCCATGTTGTAGAGCTTGTGTCTCTCCCCTACAAATCCCACAGCGTTCACATCCTTAAGCTTAAGGACAATGGGCATGTTGTCTATTTCTTCGTATTTGTCATGAAGCTCCTTGGGATACTCCATAAGAGGGTCTGTGGTATCCAGCTCTTCCTGCTCCTTGAACTCCACCTGGTTAAAGGCCTTTATCTTGCCAAGTCCAATGGGAACATCAAGGAAGTCTTCATGCTCTCTGTATTTCTCAAACAGTCTGGAATCGAAGTTGTGGATCTGACTTATCATCTCGATCGGAAGAATATTCATCTTCTGAGAAATTACGCGTTCTTCTTCTCTCTCTTTCTGAATATCTACATCCCTTTTTCTGATGTAATCGTCGTAAACTTCTATTCTTCGCTTATTTGCCTTTTTTACTCTCTTCCTGTTGTATATGAACATTCCTATGGTTGTAAGTGCTGTACAACCATACATGGCTGCATACATGATGATATACAGTCTGGCATTTCTTCCACCGCCGTACATGCTGCTTCTCATGACCATCATCAGCATCATCATCAGCATCATCGGAAGCATTGTAATAAGAGAAGAAATGGACTGGGGCTTCTCCTCAGCCTTAGGCGGAATGACACTAAGCCTTTCCTCCGGCTGCTTGTACTGAAGCCTTACGTTCTTGATAAACTCCGGATACTTGAACTGGTTGTTCTGCTCCCTGACTATGTATGCCTTCAGATCAGTGGTAACTCTGCCATCGGATACGGTGTAGAGCATTCCGTCCACTGCATAGAAGGATATTCCGTAAATGGAAAGGAACTGCTTGTTTCCCAGTCTGAGATTGCTGCCCTTACGGGTGATGCCGTTGATCTCCACGCCAAAGTGAAGGTTGGTGGAATCTATCAGGTATCCGTCTCTGTCCCTTTTGACGATGCACTTCTCAGGTGTGATATCCGGCTTGTTGATCCTGATATCGCAGTTATTACCGCCGATGGTGAGAACAGAGGTATCTCCCAGTTCAATGTGAAGTCCGTAGTCATCCTGAACTGCTCCTAAATCCAGGGAAAAATCTATTCTCAGGGCAACGATATCATTCTCTTCATAGCAGATACCAACTCTGTCCCCGGGCACAAATTCGTGGATGTATTCCTTGCTGCCCCGGTCGTTGAGAATATAGTTGCCGCTCTGGCACACCATGGTGAAGCCTTTTCCCTGTCTTGTCAGGTTGACTCGGAAGTCCTCCGGAAAATAGTCCTTAGGAAGTCTGATCTGGGCCTCTTTAAATGGCCCGATCATTATTGTTTCAACATCATCCGGAATAACGGTCTCTTTATAAAGTTTTTTGCCGTATACTACGAGCTTGTACCTCATAGTATTATTTTCTGTATTCAAATTCTTCATTAGCTATTCGGATAATATCGCCCTTGTTAAGTATCTTTGCCTCATTGGCATTAAGCTTCACGCCGTTTATGAAGGTTCCGTTGGTGGAGTTCTTATCCTCCACATATACTCCCTGATCATTAACGGTGAAAGCAGCATGGATCCTGCTGACTGCGCTGTTGTCTCTTATGCAGTAATCGACATGGAGTGAATCCTTACCTATGGTTGTAACAGGCTTGCAGAGAATTATGTTATCCCCTGTCTTCTTCCTGATAAGTGTTCCGCCGTTCATGGTCACACCCTGAGGCTGGTTGATAACAGGACCGCCTGACAGGAGTGTTGTTCCTGCTTCCTGGCTAAGCCCCAGTGCATTGGTCTCCATTCCGGTTCCGCCGCTCTGGTTCATGTTGATATTCCCTGAAGGAGCCGGATTAAAAGGTCTTACGGGCTCGTTCTTCTGATTCTTCTTGGCCTTTTTGGCAGCCTTTTTATCAGCTTTTTCCTTGGCCTTCTTCTGCTTCTCCTCCTCAGTAAGAGGTGTTCTCTTGGAGAACATAAGAACAATAACAACTATCAGGGTTATAAGTAAAACTGCGATCACGGAAACCAGGGCTACTATAAGTCCTACAGGAAGCTTGGTCTCTTCAACGGTTATAACGGTCTGAGCCTGTTCTGTGCTGTCAATACCGGCTCCTGATGCATCCTCAGGCTCTTCTTCCTCCGGTTCCATGGTTCCCGGTGTAAGCTTGTTAAACTCAATTCCCAGTGAATCAAGAACATCCACGATCTCTGTGGAATCTATGGCAACGGAGTACTGTCCGTCACTGGATAAGATATTCATACCGATAACATTGCCATCTTCATTTACCAGTGGTCCGCCACAGTTGTTGGCGTCTACCTTGGAATCATGTGTGATTATGTATATGTCGTTAAGGGTGTGGATGTTAACGATCTTACCCGTTGAAAGAACTATGTCGCTCTTCTCATACTTGACGGCATTGGTATCATAGGTCACAGCGTCGGGAAAACCGATGGAATAAACCATATCCGTTGTTCCATAGGGAAGCTCGTTGGTGTTTCCGTTATCTGCTGTATAGATGGAAAGTGGCTTCCTGGTGGCAAGCTTCTCACTTACGGTAAATACCGCAAGATCCAGCTCCTCACTTTGCTTGTACAGGCTGCAGTCATAGGAGATACCCTTGGTAACAACTACTTCGTAGGCAATCCTGTCAAGCTTCTCATCCACCTCGGCCTTCTTGACACCGTAGTGTCTTAATGCCGCTTTTTTGTATGCCTTGTCAGGCATCACTCCCTGTCTGCTGGTAATAAGATACTGAGATGAACTGTCCCCCTGAGTACCTACGATAAAGCCGGTGGCTCCCTTGATAATGTGGTGATTGTCATCATCGTCAACATATACGCAGTTGATCTGGACCACACCATTCTCTGCGTCAACCACATCCTCTACTGTTGATACAGCGTAGGTTTCTTCTTCCTCTTCGGCTGCTTCATCTTCAATTCCTTCGAAAGACTGAAATAGATCATCATCAAACTCAGTGATAAAATCCTCCGAACTTGAAAAGCCCGCTGCATCAATTTCTTCCTCAGCAGCTGCGGCATTAGATGGTGCGAGCAAAACGCCCGCAGCCATCATGCCGATAATAAGCCTTTTAATAGCTTTGTTCATGGTTCTCCCCTTCTAAACTCTGCTTATTCGTTTTCTTTTTTCTTGTAAAGGAAAACTCCTGTTCCACCGATGAGTCCAACTGCTCCAAGTATTGCAACGCCCCATACAAAGATCATGATTCTTCTGTGTCTGTCCTCATGGTTGTCGATGGTGCCACCGCTGACAGTCTTGGTGTTTCCACCCTCTGTGGTCTCTGTTGCCTGCTGCTCTCTGACTGCTCCCTCTACTTCAGGAAGCTTGGTTGTAACATAAACATCCTTGTACTCAACAGTCTCTACATTTCCTGCAAAGTCCTCTGCCACAATTGTAATTGTCATGGCATTGTCGTCTTCCTCAAGAGTAATGGTCTCTGTTCCGAAGTCATTATCAAGATCTTCGGTTGTATACTCGCCGATCACTTCGTCGTTCTTGTATACTACAAGGCTGTTGATACCCAGGTTATCTGTTACATCAATGTTGAAGCTGTGCTTATCTTCTCTGTAGACCTCTCCTGCCTTGATGCCGGCTGTAACAATACTTGGTGCAGCGCTGTCCTTGGCAAAATTGATCTCAGCGTCTCTGGACTTGTTGTCCTGCTCGTTGGTTGCTCTGTCTCTTGTATATACAGTTACAGAGTAAACACCGTCCTTCTTGAAGGCCTTGGCAGGAATTGTATAGGTGTAGGTCTTCCAGGTCACATCTGTTCCCTGCTTGGCAACCTTGTAGCCGATGCCTCTCTTAAGCTCCTTGATGTCGCCGTCTCTGTTAATGGAAACATCTCTGTAGGTAAGTTCATCAACATTGATCTCAGTGATGACAACGTCCTGAGCTTCCTTGGTGTAATACTGCTCATTAAGTGCCTTGGTGGCATTGCTGAGTACAAATACTGATCCGAAGCGGTTAACTGAGAATACCAGCTCCTCCTTGGTCTCGTTACCTGCAAGATCAACCACCTTGGTCTCCATGGTATAGAGATCATCCATTGCCTTCTCTCTTGGGAAGTCAGTATAGGTCACCACGAAACCATCCTTGACAGCCTTTGAGGTGCTGTCCAGTGTAACGGCGCCGTTGTTGGAACCAAGCATTGTTACTGTGGTCTGCTCCATATCCATGTACTTGTCTGTATATGTAACTACAGGAGCTACTGTACCGTTGTTGGCTGAGAAATTCTCAACTCCAGCAAACTTAACCTCAGGTGCCTTGGTATCGATAACGAAAATGTCTGAGACATACTCCTCGCAGCTGTTTCCTGCAAGGTCCTTACATCCGATTACAAAGCCATACTTACCATCCTTGTCAAAACGGATACCTGCTGTATATGTAAGCTCAGATCCTGAGAAGCTTCCCATTGGCGCCTTCACGCCATCCTCACCAAGTTCCTGGCTTGTATATTCCACGAGATCAGCGCTGAAGGAAAGGTCCTCAATCTGGATATTGGCATACCTTTGATCCTTGTAGTAGATCTCGTTTCTTGGAGTTCCGCCTGCAATTGTTACCTTGATCACAGGAGCCTTTTTATCAACCACAAATTCAGACTGCTCCGCAAAGCCTGGACCATTCTTAGCCTTATCTACGCAGGAACATGATAAGCTGTATATTCCGTCATCAGGATAATCCACTCTCAGAGTGTGTATTTCTCCATTGTGTGACCAGGCGCCCTCAACATGCTTGCCATACTTATCCTCAAAAGTGTACTCAACAAGATCTTCGTCAAAGTTCTTCTCTGTAACTGTGATCACAGCAGTCTGCTTAGCGTTATAGTACTTGCCGTTAAGGGCATTTTTGTTTTCAAGCTGAATATCAACTTTCGGAGGTGTGTTATCGATAGTAAAACCATATTCCGGTCCGGTTTTTACCGCAGGAGTATTAAGCATATCTGCAACAACTGCCGCAACACTATATGCCCCTTCTTCTGAAACTGTCACCTCACACTCGAAACGATCACCATGTCCCTCGATTCTGTTCCACTCTTGTGAACCATTTTCAGGGTTAGGCTCCTGCCCGTCAGGAACAACCGCCAGATAGGAGTTTTTCTTCACAATCCATGCTTCTGTTGCTATCGCTTTTACCGTAACAGGTCCTTTAACAACGGTATCCTTCACGCCTGAAGGAGTAATGCGCTTACCACCGGCATAGAATTCAAGTTCAACTGTTGGATCAGTCTGATCAACAACAATGGTCCTTTTACCTGTTGTATTGTTGCCCAGCTTATCTGCTACATTCAATGAAAGAACATATTTACCGTCGTCGCTGAATTTATATGTGCAGTCAAATCCAACATGTCTCTCATAGTCGGAAGTAGCACTGTCAAAATTACCACCAAGCCCCATCTGTGAAACAACACTCTCAGAAAATACCAAAGCCTCTGCCGAATTACTCGGTGTAAATGCTATTTCTGAATCTCCGACAAATGATCCATAGGACAATCCCTGAGGAGTTGCAAAGCCAAAGTCATAATCTGTAAAGGTTATAGTCTCTGTTACCGGACTATCATGGAATTCATAATAATCAGGGTATTCACTGGTCTTTTCTTCAGGCTTTTCACCCTCTCCCTCGCCCTCATCACCTTCTTCGGTGAATTCATCGTCAGTATCAACTGAATCTTCAGGGATCTCGGCATCTCCTGAATCCTTTTTCTCCTCGGAAAATGAAGGAGTAACTACAGGAGCCTTGGTGTCAACTACAAGATATTTGTCTGCATATCCGGTACATTCACTGGAATGTCCCGCCTCATCCGTAAGCACTATGTTCTGGAGATTGAAAGCTGACTCTATATCTTCACCGCGAAGCTCTTTTTCTACATAGAAGAAGGAGCCGTCACCGGATCTTACAACCTCTTTCGCATCTTCACCGGGGGCATAAGAGCAGGCCATAGAAGTAAGTCCACTGCCGGTATCGCATTTCTCAGGAAGCTTGATCAAAATCTTATATCCGGTTTTGCTGAAGTTGTATTTGTTCTCCAGTTCGTTAAGACATCCAAGGCTTCTCCAGCCTCCCTGGTCTGCTTCAAACACCTCAACGCTCATTCCGTTAAAGGAAGGATATGAGTTATCATAATTAAATTTGAATGTATCTTTCTGCACATCAGGAGTCTGTTGATATCTCAATAATTCAAAAGTAGCTATTGCAGTAATCTCCCTGTCATAACCTTCAGTGAATGCATCGTCTGCGAATTCTACATGAAGGTCTGTATTATAATGTCCAATAATCCCAAAGCCGCACCACTGTGAATCTACAGAATAGGTTGTACCATTTACTTCAATGGTCTCAATCTTTTTGTAGGATTCCGCATGGTAGTCAAGGGTAACCTTGCCTTCAACCCATCCGTTTTTAGCTTTAGGACCTATGTCTGCCCTTACACGAGCTTTCTTCTCCGACGAATCAACTACCTTAAGGACAATCTTCTTTCCAGTAAGCATATCTAAATGATGGCGCTTATGGCCATTATTAACAGTAGCGTAGATATCTGTCACATAATATGTACCGGGATCATTTACCCTAAAGATATAAGCATCATCCACATGTGCAGCATGAACAGAATCGCCGTTTACTACGTAGTAAACATTGAGCTTAGGCGTATCCCCTGTGGTATCACCGCAGGTTGCAGTAACAGTCTCCGGTACCTCGACAGCTGCGCTTACACTTAGAGTAAAATTATCACCGGTAAAATAGTAACTATCATCTGTTGTATCCTTGTGAGCTATATTACCATCTACCACATGTTCAATCTGATATGATTCATCAGAGAAAACTACCTTGAAATTATCAAGAGCCTTCACATTGATCTCAAGACCAAACTGCTCATTATCGTAGTTCTTAAGAGATTCATTTTTAATTTTTAAAGTGAAACTTTTCCCGCTCATTTCAACAGGTTCGGAATTAAAAAGGATGGAGTCCACCTTATACTCATCTTCCTTATAATCCAGCATACACGGAACTTCGGTGTATTCCTCTTCGGAAGAATAGACGAACTGAGTTTCAAACACCTGGTTATTAGTGTCCAGATCCTTCTTGTCGCCGCCCATATACAGCTTTATGTAATTTCCAATAATAGCCTCACCATCAAGGGAAAGATTTACCTTAACTGAAACAGGAACCTTATCTCCGGTCTTATATTCTTTCTTGTCCTCTTCACCGCTGGAAGCATCAGATGCAGCGTCGTCATTTGATGATCCTGAAGAAGCTTCTGATCCTGCATCGGAGCTGGAATCTGAGCTTGCATCTGAGGAAGCATCTGATGATGAGTCTGATGAAGCATCGGAGCTGGCTGATGATGAAGCATCTGATGAAGTATCTGTGCCTGCTCCGTCTGAAGATGCCTCTGATGCTGCAGAACTGGTTGCTTCTGAGGATGCATCTGAAGCCGGCTGAGAGCTGTCGCCTTCAGCGGGAGCATCTGAACCGGGCTGATCTGTGGCACCTGTGGACGGATCGTCTCCCTCTGCAGGAGCATCTCCGCCTTCCTGTCCGCCGCCTTCGCCCGGATTATCTGTTGTATTATCTGTGGGATTGTTCTGATCTGAACCGCTGCCACCGCCCTCTGCAGGAGCATCCTGATTAGGCTCCTCCGGTGCAGGTGCGGGTGTAGTATCACCCTCGCCCGGTTCATCATTAGATTCAATATAAGAATCGTCAGCTGATGCCTGAATAGACATAACATTGCTGCCTAAAAGAGCAGGCACCAGTAGCATCGGAATAAGTCTCTGTTTGATCAGAGACTTCAATTCATACTTCTTCATAATTCCTCCGTTTACTACCTCAAAAGGCCCCTCTTCCTATTTGTGGTACTAAATTATTAAAATTTTATTAATTATTATGTAACATGCAAAGTATATCGCAGCATCTTACGTGTCGCAATAAACTTTTATTCGGTATTATAATTTACGAAATAAAATATCACTTAGAAAAAAACGCTTTTTTACGCGCATTTTAGCAACTAGCTATCGGCATTGCATATATTTATATAATCGCACAGCGTCTGGTTTTAGCATTTGAACATAAACTTTTCACATTTTCAAAAAGCCTCGGAAGGTGTACCACCACTGATTTCTTTGATATTTTTATTCTTTCGCAAATTAGCTTTTCCTTATTCGCCAAAACCGAAAAAAAGACAAGTCGTTTCCGACCTGCCTTTTCATAAATCCGATTTTTTTCATTTTTATCAATAAACTTCTACAAATTCTCCGTTGATATATACAAAAATATTGTCATCAAAATCACCGTAAAACAGTTTGCCGTATTCCTTGTACAGGAACTCACAGTTATCGGCAACCTTCTCGATGCTGCTCTCGGTGTTATAGACGCTGTAGAGAGTGCCGTCCTCCACGAAGTAAAGCTTGTTATCTTCAATATTCCAGGAGAACAAAAGACCATCCACATCCTTATCATAGATGTAATCGGGAATCACGCACTCCAATTCGTCGTCATTCATATAGTAAATATCATCGCCGATCCAGAGCCAGATGTTCTTAAGGTCATAGCCGGCGTAAAACATTTTTACATATTCCTTGTCGTAAAGGACCTCTTCCTCAAAGCCTTCATCCGTTACTCTTGACCTGTAAAGGGTTCCGTCGTAGCTATAGACTATAACTCTGCTATCATCATCAAAGACCACGTTATCGAGATTTTCGTAGCTGTACTTAAGAACTGCTGCTCCCTCGCCGTTGGAGTTAATGATGAATACGTCATCATCCTGGGATACGAAGAACAGATCCTTAAGAGACTTAACATCCAGCACCGTAGCCCAGAACTGGCCGTAGGCCTGGTGGATAGCCGGTGTGTGCATGTTGGTGACATAATTGCCATCATATACCTTGGCCGCCTTGTCCATCTCAAAGTCGCAGTAGTAGGCGCCGTCCTCGCAGCTCACAAGGATCTCATTGAGGTCGCCATCCACAAAGTAGTTGTTGAACTCGGAACAGGAAAGAACCTTCTTGGACTTGCCCTCTGTATATCTGTAAATCTCAGTCTGGTCCTTATTGGTGTAAAAAAGATCGCCATCATCATTTACCGAGCAGGCACGAAGAATGCCTTTTTCCAGCTGCTTCTCCTCCATGTCGGGACCGGCAATACAAAGGACCGCATTCTTTGAATCGGTGAATCTTGTATAGGCAACGAGCTTGCCGCCCGGAGAGATGATGGGGGATAACTCAAGCACATTATCTGCAACCTTCTCGCTGATGCCTGTAGCAGTATCGAAGAGATACAGGCTTCCCACGTTCATGTCGCCGTCTTTTCCCATGGGCTTCTCTGAGGGAAGAAGGTAGAACATCATAC
>JAEEGI010016192.1_pt1 | contig 15420 bp, 4 predicted proteins | sample 8958751 | NCBI WGS metagenome assembly JAEEGI01 (sample SAMN16246545, study PRJNA631951) | gut metagenome | biome: gut microbiome; feature: rumen; material: KS-attached | host: Bos | place: Iran: Karaj | collected 2018-10
CTTTCTAAAACTAATTATTTATATGCTATTCAAAGTATAAATACAGATTCTTTAAATTATAGAGAAGATATTATTGATTATTTTAAAGCTTATTTAAACAGTGATATTAAAAATGATATTTTTGATTCTTTACTTTGTATCATTACTAAAACTCTTTTTTATGATTTAAAAAAAATGCAACATAACTTTTTATTAACATTAAACAATCATTTTTTTACAAATTTTAGTGTTAATCTTCAAAAATATATTTACAGATGTTTTATCCTAGGGAAAAATTTACATGAATCAAAAAGATTTATAACATTAGCAAATGAAACTAAATTAACTTTACAATTTTTACAATTATTAGGAGAAGGATTTTGTACTGATTTCCATGATAAAATTTTTCTTCCAATTAATCCAGAAAACAAAGATGAAAAATCAATATTTGAAATAGTAATATCTTCTTTAGAGCAAACAATTATGTTTATACAATATGCAGATAAAATGAGTATTGAATTTATATATGATAAATTAATAGTATTAATGAAAAATTTAATAGATTTTATAATTGAATTTTTAGTAACTAATCATAAATATTCTCGTATTTTAGAAAAGCAAATTTCTGTTTTATTTTTTGAAAAACCAAAAATGATTTATGTAATTACAAATAGAAATGGTAAAGACTCAAAAATAAGATCAAATGTAATATCCTTAATCAAAGTTAAATTTTTAATTTTATTAATAACTTATCTTCAAAATGGAAAGAAATATAATACAATGAATAAATTACAAGAATTAGAAATTAGTCCTATTGAATTATATGATGAAATTTTATATAATTTTCATTGTCTTATTAAAAATTGCTTTTTATCAATTCCTAACAGAATGAAAGAACTAAATTGTAAAAATACAGATGATTCATTTGTAAATGAATTAATTGAATTATATATTTATGAAGAAAAATTTAGAGAATCTTTAGAATTATCAGTTTGCTTTTCATTTTATATTTTAATAAAAATTTTTGAAAAGAAATATAATAAGAAAGATATTAAAGAACATTTTAAAAAAGTAAATTTGTCAAATTATCATCAAACAAATTTAAAAGATGAAGGAGAAGAAAATTGGAATTTAAATTCAAGATTTGCATTTAGAGTATATAAATTTTTAGAACAATTAATATTAACTGTTGAAATTAAAATTGAAGGTCCAATTGATCCAACTGAAGAAATTCCTTTAAGTAATATTGATGATTTATTAATTCAAACTAATGAAAAAAAAAATGATGAAAATAAAGAAATTACATTTTTTATCAGACCTTATTTAACATATTTTTTATCTAAACAATCAATCAATTCTTTTGAAATGAATGTCAATAGAGATTCTGCCACTACAAAATATATGGGTTTAATTTATTCTTCTGATGCTTTTTTGTTTGAAATGATTGCAAATAGAAATTTAAAAAGTGAAAAAGGAATTAAAAGATTTTTAAGAGAAGTTGATTATTCGATTTTTGAATGGATTAATTTCTTATTCATTATTATTCTTAATCTTGATTTAATAATTGAACATTATCAAAATACTTCATTATCAGATGAAGAATATAATAAATCAAATAGTGAAAATTTTTATAAATATAATAAAGTAATTGTAATAATAGCTTTAATTCAATTATTTTTTTTAATTATTTCTTTAGGAATTTGGTTTAGATTTAAATTTTTTATATATTATGAAAAAAATTTATTAAAAGAAACAAAAATTACTTTTGTTTATAGACAAAGAAATCAAAGTTACCAAAAAAAAATACCTAAAATTATTAAAGATTTTGTTTCAAATATAAATACAAATGTATTAGATGTTGCAAATGAATTAAATAAAAAAATATCATTATATAATAAAATCTACACAGCAGTTTTTAATTCAGTATTATTAAATAGAGAAATAGCAATATTAGTATATACATTAATCTTATTATTATTATATTTTATAACCGTTAGTTCCATATTTTTAATAATTCCAATGTTATTTATTTCAAATTTATCACCTACACTTTTTGCAATATTTAAAGCAATAAAGTTAAAAGCAAAAACATTAGGAGCTGTATTACTTTTAACTTTTTTTATAGTGTATTTTTTTTCTTGGTTAGCATATTTTTTTTTTCCAGATGATTTTGTATATGATAATATATTAAACACAGAAACAGGAGAATTAATAAATGAATCTTTTTGTTATTCTTCTATTCAATGCTTTTTACTTGTAGTTGATTTTGGAATTCGAAGTGGAGGAGGAATTGCAGATGCAATACATAAAAGTTCATTTAAAACTAATCAAAAATATCATATAGCAAGATTTTTTTTAGATATGTCTTTTCACTTAATGATTGTTTTAATTTTATTAAATATATTTCTAGGAGTTATTGTTGATGCTTTTGGGGAATTAAGAAATAGAAATTGGCAAACTGAAAAAGATAGAAAAAATGTTTGTTTTATTTGCCAATTAAGTTGGGATAATTGTTTAGCTAGAAATATTAATTTTGAAAAGCATATTCAAGAAACTCATAATTTATGGAATTATGTTTATTTTTTAACTTATTTATATTTGGCAAATTCTAATGATTTTAATAGAGTTGAAGGTTATGTTTGGGATAAATTAGGTAAACAAGATTATAGTTGGTTACCTTTAGAAGGAAATTCTGATTAAATAATATTTTAAGTTTTATTTGTTTTTTGTAAATTTAATGAATTTGAAAATATCTTTTTACTTAGGAATTTGAGTATTATTAATATTTTGAAAATAATGCTATTATATGTGATAAAGTAAATATTTTGAAATAAAATTATGGTAATTTTAGTTTTTATTTGATTATATAAAAGTTTATTAAATTAAAAAGTAAATTTTTATTTTTTATTATATAAATTATAATTAAAAAAAAAAATTAATTAAAATACATTACACATTTCACAATTTTGTTCATTTTCAATATTTGTTTCCAAATTATTTTGTTTATCTCTATAAGGAATATTTAAGAGTTTACAAATTTTTCTTTTTTCTCTTTCAATTACTTTTAAAATTTTGTTTTTATCTTCATCATTATAAATATGTAAAAACTCATTTAATATTTCAAAATTAAAATCATATTTACTAAAAGCTTGAATAATAATAAAATCAACACTTTCAAATCCATTATGAATAAAATGTTCTTTTAAATAAGCTAAATTTTTACTTTCCAAAAAAGAAATAATATCATTATAATTACTTTGAGTATTTTTATTTCTAAAACAACATGCCTTATAATCATTATTTGAAATAATTAAATTTCCATTTGTAGTAGTATTATTACAAATACTAAAAAGATAATTTACTATTTTTTCATTAATTAATCCAGCATCAATATCTAATTTTAATAAAAATCTAAATATATGTCCTGGCTTTTTAATACCTAAATCTTCAATATCTTTATATATAACATTCAATTCTCCTTTTTTAATTCCTTCTACACATTTTTCAATTTCAAAAATATTATTTTCAATCATTAAATTTAAATAACTTACTAAATCACATGAAATTAACCAATTTCTTAATTTTGATATTTGTTCATTTGAAGGAAAATTCTCATAATTGTTTTCATTTGTAGTATTAAAATTATTAAATTCATTATATTGATTGTTTTTAAAAGCATATTCAGATAATAGAGAAGATTTTTTATGATGTAAATTATATAAAGGAGTAGTTGATGTAGTAAATGAAGTATTATTTAAATTTAGATTACTTCCATAAGAATTTAAATAACTTTGAGTATTATTTTTATTTGATAAAGTATTTGTCATTTCTTTATTTATTATTAAAGGTTTACTTAATCTTTTTGAATTTGAATTATATTGACTGGATTGTCTTGTTGTATTTAAAGAATAAAATTGACTATTTTGAAAATTAGAATTATTTAATTTAGATTCTTTAAAAGAATGAGAATTTATATCACTTACACTTGAATTTGAGTTTTGATGGAAATTTAATTTTGAATATGTATTTTTTTTCTTAATATAAGGAGTAGATACTTGATTATTTGTATTATTAGAATTATTTGAATTATAATTTTCTTTTTCTTCATTTTCTTCTACTTTTATATAATTTGGATTTTCAATTTCTTTATTTATATTTGAAATAACATTCATTTTATGATATAAAATACGATTACATGTATTAAAATTGTTTAATTTATTATTTTGAAATGAAGCAAAACTTTTTTCATTAATATCATCTTTATCATCCTTTTTAATTTGATTTAAATTTGGTAATTCACTTACAATATATGATTTACTTTTCTGATATAAAATATCATCATTTAAAATCTCATTTTGAGGTAAATAATTTTTATTATCATTTATTTCTAAATTTTCTTCTTCTTCTTTTAAAAGATTTTTATTCTCAAAATTATTATTTTCTTCATTAAGATTATTTTTAAGATTTTCATTTGAAATATCATTTGTATTTGTTATAACTTGATTTATCATTTCTAAAGGATTAATTTCTATTTTGATTTCTTTATTAATACTTTCTTCTTCATTAATATTTTCATTTTTAGTTAAATTAATATTACTATTTTCTTCAATATTTTTAGATAAATCTTTTGGAGTTGATAAATTAAAATGAGAAGTATCATCATTAACATTTATTTTCATTATAGTTTGAGTAATAATATTTTTTACTATTTTTTTATTCTTATTTGTTGAACTTGAATTATTATTAGATTCATCTTTAATAAAAACTAATTTACTTTTTGAAGTATTAAAATCTTCTTGTCCTTTAATTAATTCACTTGAACTAAATTTTTCAGAAAATTTAATTGTATTATTATCGTTTTTTTTTGGAGTTTCTTCTTTTTCAATTTGAATTTTAAAAGAATTTTTTTCATAATTATTAATAATATTTTCTTTATTTTCATTAATTAAATTATCATCATTGCATTCATTTTTAATATCATTATTTTCATTATTATTATATATTTTTTCAACCATTTTTTTATATTCATCTCCATTTTCAATAGCATAATCAAAAGGAGTTTTATCATATTTATCTTTAATATCATAAATTTCTCCTTTATATTTAAAGAAAATTTCCACAATTTCTTTATCACATTTCTGACTAATTGCAATGTGAACAGGAGTTTGATTATATAATTTATTTTGTAAATTAGGATTAGCACCATATCTTAATAAAGCAGAAATAAAATTAAAATTTAATTTTTGACTTGCTAAATGTAAGGGAGTATTACCATTTTTTTTAGAAATATTACAATCAGCATTATACTTAAGTAAAATAATTAAAGCATCATAATTTTCCATATCAACACTTTGATATAAAGGAGTTTCATTCATATTATTTGGAATATTTGGATTTGCTCCTAATTTTAATAATTCTCCTAAAGCTTCTAAATTATTTGATAATACACATCTGTATATTGGAGTCCAACCATTTTCATTTTGGTTATTTATTTCATTTTTAAAAGAACAAAATAATCCTATTGGAGAATTTTCTGGAATTTTTTCTGAATCTAATTTATTTTGTAATATATTATCTAAAGAAACAGAATTTGATGTAGATGTCATTATTTAATTTGTTTTTGTTTGTAATTTTTAGTTTTTGCTATACTAATATAGAATAAATTATTTTTTTAAGTTTAAGAATAAAAATTATTTTTTAAAATCAAAATATAATTAAATGAAAATATTTCAGATAAAAAATTAATGTTAAAAAAGGTGGCAAATATTTTTTAAAGAGGGAAAGAATGGTTAATGTTTTCACTAAATGTAAAATAGCATATAAAACTTTTTACAATTTTAATGGAAGAAATTCCAATGTATTTTATGTTAGGATTAAATATTTCTTTACGTTTTTGAAATTTCCCATTATCATCAACTATCATTAAGATAAAACAAGTTTCAGGATCATTAATTAAATCTTTCCAATAAGTTGTAAGAGGTGTATTTTTAGAAATTTCTTCTACCTGTTTTTTAAAATAATTTTTACTTTTAATATCCTCCTCATTATCTGGAAGAGGAATGCAAATTTGAGGACAAAATATTAATTCATTCATTGGTTGTGTTTTCTTTAAACATTCTATTGCTTCATTAAAAACTGGAAGTCCTTGGTTTAAAGCAACTTTTACTTTAGATTTGTATATTAGTCTTTCATGTTTATCTTTCGTTATATTTTTCTTTGCTTCTTCAATTTTTGGAATAAAAGATTGTGGATTTTTTCTAATTTCATTTATATTCTTAAATATATATTTTGAAAATTCATCTTCTGGTTCTAAATTATTTACATTGTTTAAATTTAGTTGATTATTATATTCTACATTTTGGTTTACTTCTTTTACTTTATTGCCTTCCTCTTCATTGTAAAATAAATTGAAGTTTTCATCTAAGATATTGTCACCCCCTCTCGTTGTTTCGTCATTTCTATAAATTTTTTGATTGCTATTACTAAAAGTATTAAATAATGTGTTACTAGTATAATTAAAATCATTATTGTATATAGTATTAGAATTAAAAGGATTATTATCGCCGTTATTTTTATTATTAGTGTTAAAAAGATTATTGTCATTATTATTTTTATTATTACTTTTAAAAAGATGAATATCATCATTATTATTTTTATTATTATTAATATTACTGTTAAAAAGATGAATATCATCATTATTATTATTATTATTATTATTATTATTATTGTTAAAAAGATGAATATCATTATTATTATTATTATTATTATTATTATTATTATCATTATTATTATTATTATTATTATTATTATTATTGTTGTTGTTGTTATCATTGTTATTGCCACTATCATTCAAATTATCATTAAATTTTTTCATAGGTTTAATATTTATAATTTTATTATTTTCATTTGGAATTTTTAATGATATTGGAACTAATTCTTGTTCTAATAGAGTATCTTTCATAATTGAATTATTTGTTAAAGTTAAAATTGATTTTGATTTTCTTGCTAAATAATTTTCTGATGCTACATCTTTTATTTTATATGGTTTTATTATTATTTGTAATTTATTCTTTATTCTAATAAAATTATTTTTAAAAACACTATTATCATATATTTTATTTTCAAAAGAAATTTTTTCCTGACTGAATTTGAATAAATTTTCAATATCAGTATTACTAATAAAATTTTTAATTAAATATGCTTTTTTTAATAATAAAGTATTAAAAAAAAGAAGATAATTATAATTAATATAATACTTAGCATAAATTTGATAATTAAATTTAGTAAAAATGAAAGCTTCAAAAGCAAAAATTCCAGTGACTAAAATTCCAATAATAGCACTGATAATATAAATAGTATTAAGAATATGATGAGTTTTTCTTTTAATATGAAAATAAATTAAATTATCAATTTCATCCCAAGCATATTTTCCATTACAAAAATAATTATCAAAAACAAATTGAAAAAAAGCAGATTCACCTAATAATTCTCTGTTTTCAATATTATAATAAGATATATTAAATAAAAAAGGTTCAATTTCACTTTCAATAACTTGATAAGCATGTAAATGTAAATTGGCTAAAATAGAATTTAAAGAATGTTTAATCATTAAATTTTCACTTTTTACACTTATATAATCTAATTCTTCAAAAAAAATATTTATAACTTCATTTTCATTATAATCAAGTAAATATTTTTCTTGTCTTTCAAAAACTTTAAAATAATATAAAAAGTCCCTTACTCTATCATAAATTTTTTTTTTATGATAAGAAATAGAATTATTAAATCCATTATCAATAATCGTACCATTGTGTAATCCATTTATAATATATTGCATACTTAATAAAGAAGTAATAAAAGAATATAGTATATTTCTTGTAGTTAAAGAATTTATTAATATTTCTGTTATTATTGTTATTCTTTTTGAATGGTTATTTGAAGTATACATTATTAAACTTTGAAGTATTATTGTTATTATTGTTATGAATATCCATATTAAAATAAGGAAAATTACTTGTAATTTTAATATTTTATTATAATTTTTTTTTCTTTTTGAAATATAAGGTTCATTAATTTCTCTATTATTAAAAAATTTTCCTATATTATCAATTGATTCAATGTTATTGGTGTTCTCATTTCTCTTTGAAGAATTATTTGAAACTGAAGATGAAGAAGAAATTAATCTATTTGTTTCTGATTCAACAATAGAATAATAATTATTAAATTCTTTTTCTTCTTTTAAAGTAAAATCTAAAATTTCATTTACTTTAATTTTATAATTAGATATTAATTGTTTAATTGAAATAATTTGAATTTGACGAATTTTAATTAAAATTTCATTTTGATCCTTATTAATAATAAATCTATGGGGACAATTAGATTGTTTTTTTTTATTTACATGATTAACATAATCTCCTATTTTTGTTTTTGAAGGAACAATAAAATAAGGATTTATTGCATTTGAATATCCTAATAAAGATTCAAAAGTCATTGCAATTTTATTTGATTCAAGACTAAAAAACATAAAATAATATGTTTTTAATTCTCTATTATTTTTTGGAATTTCTCTTTTTTTAACCAAACATATTAAATTGATATTTAAATTTAAATTATTCATTATTTTTCTTTGAATTGATTTAATTTTTTTATAATTTTGTATAAATTCTACATTTGAGGAATTTTGCATTAAATTAAAATTAATAATTGAAATATTTTCATACACTTGAACTAAATTTTTTTTTATAACATTTCTATTCTCTAAATTTTCGATTTTTAAAATGTCTTTTAATAAATTAATTTTATATTTTTTAAAAATATGAAAATTCAAAGTAAAATATTTTTCAAATAATTCAGTTGTTGCATAAACTTGACCATGTTTATTAATTAAAGCATAACATTCTTCTTTATTTAAATAACAATTATTTTTTATTTGTTTTTTCTTTTCATTATTCATTTGGCTTTCCAAAGCAATAATATTTTTATAATCAAAATTATAAACTTTAAAAAATAAATGTAATTTATTTCCATCAAAAATAACAATACCAATTAAATCAAATAATAAAATATGTTTTTCTTTATTTAAAAATATTAATTCTTTTAAAACAATATGATTACATCCCATTCTAATTTTTTCTAAAATAGAATAATCATAACATTTTTTTAAATTATCAGGAATAAAATAATTAGATTCTTTATTTTTTAATTCATTTAAATTATATCGTAATTTTGAACATAAAGAATCTGAAATATATTCAATAGAAAATTTCCAAGAATTTTTATTTATTGTTGTATTTATTATTAAAGTTGAATAATTTTCACATTTACAAGTTATTTCAAATATATTTTTAAAACATTTGTTTATATTTTTAGGTAATTCGAAATAAAAAAATGAATAAAATATTGTTAATTTTGCACATAAATGATATGTTGTTATTATATTTGATAGGAATTTATTTATTAAAGTTTTATTTAATTTTTTTAATAATTTCAGTAAATTATTAATAGTCTTTTTAAATTCATGAAATGAACAATCTTTTTCTTTTAATAAATTAAGTGTATTAATATATTCATCTAAAACTCTATTTAAGTAATTTTCTATTATTATTATTTCGGAAATTTTGGAATATATTTTTAATATTCCTTGAAATGAATTTTCTGAATTATTATTTATTTTTTCTCTATTAAGTATTAAATTATTTCTGTAATCATTTAATATTTCATATTTTATTAATTTACATTGTAATTGTATTAAATTATTCATTTTATATATTTTTGTTGTTGAAAATTCTTCAAGATAAAATAAACCTTTATTATAATTTTTATCAAATATTATATAAAAAAATGATAGAACAAGAAAATAAATTTCATTTTCGTAATTACTCTTATTTTTAAATATTTGAATTTTAATAAAATTTTCTAAATATTTATACATTATTGAAAAATCTTTTTTTATTTTATATTTATATTTTATTCCACTTCTTATTTGATTCACAATTTCTAAGAAATGTTCAGATTGTTTAATAAAATCATCATAAGAATATTTAGAACAAAAGCATTTAATTCCAGGATATTTATTACATTTATTTTCTAATTTATGTTTTTTAAAAAATATATCAAAAAATTCAACTATTTCATATAATAAATCAGTGCCAAAAACTTTTTCAGGATGGGAAAAAACATAAAAAATTTTGTTTAATAATTCATATACACATTTATTTTTAATTATTCCTTCAAAAACTTGAAGAGTGATTTTTTTTTCTTTAATTGTAAAGATATATATTGTTATAAAAGCTAAAATTATTTCTATTATTAATTTAAATAATATGATTGTTCCATTTTCTTGTAAAGAAACTAAATTATTATTCCAATCAAATAAAAAAATATATTCAATTAAACAAGAAAAAAAACATATTGAATCGATATATAAGATAATTATTCTAAAATAATAATTAGTATAGAAATTTTTTGTTTCGTTATTAATTAAAAATAAATAATATCCTATATATAAAGCCCTTATAATACTTTTTATAATAACACAAATTTTTAAAGGAAGATAATAATCAAAAACTAAAATAGTTTGAAATAAAGGAAAAAAAGCTAATTTAAATTTTACTTCATTTAATTTAGTTATTATTAAAGAAGAAGTTAAACTACATGGTTTAGCAATTACAATTGAAAATAGAACATTGATTATAAAAAGATAAATTATTAAAATACTTTGAATAAACATCACAAAATAATTTTTAATTCCTCTACATTTATTATTAATACTTTTAATTAATTTATAATTTACATTTTCGTCATATATTGGATCACAAAAATAATTTTCAACACAAAACATAAATATATAAGGAGCAAATAAAAAATTAATCCAAAACATTAATTTAATACCATATTTAAAGCATTTAGGATGTGAAATTGAATTTATTTCTTTTAATTGTTTTAAAAACCTAATATAAACAATAGAATTTATTATTGAATATATAAATAATAAAAGTACTATTATTAAAGAAATACTTTGAGCATTAATTTTATGAATTAAAGGTAAAGAAGTTATTAATGATATATAATATGATATACTATATTTTAAATGAATATTCCAATCGTGTGTTATTAAAAAAAGAGGAATTATTCTAAAAAACATTAATAATCCATTTAATAGATTATTTTTTGGAACGTTCTTTTCTATTTCTATACATATTATTTCAAAATAACTTCTTTGTGACATTTGATTGAATTTTTTTTAAAAATTATTTTTATTTTTAATAATATTCTTTCTGGATATGAAAATACGTAAAATTTAATTTGAATTTTTATTTTAAAATTAAAAAAATTAAAAAATTGAATTCTAATTTAGCAAAATAAAAAACAAAAAAATTTTAATAAAATAAACAGTTTCAAAAATAAAAAATTTATCTTTCAAAATAATAACATTAAAATTTAATTACCTTCATCACCTTTTAAAGCTTCAATTTGTTTTTGTAATTCAGTGACTCTTTGTCTTAGTTTTTCATTTTCTTCTTTTAATTTTAAATATTCATTTTTTAAATTATCTTGATCAATTTCTTCAGGGGCACTCATATTTCTTTTAATAAATTCTAAAGGATTAGTTGGTTTATCAGTTTCTTCATATAAAGAAACTAAAACTTTTGTTAATTGATCTACAACTCCTGTTTTTTCTAAATAAGCTCTAAATTCATCTTTTTTTGCTTCTATTGTTTTTGCTTGAGTAGCCATATTTTTTTTTATAATATATAAAAATTTTAATTTTGAAAAATACTTTTTATAATATTATTTTTTTAAAGGTTAATTTTTTATATTTAGGTTTATTTTATTTTTTTTTATTTTTTTCCTTTTGAATATTATTTTTTCTTTGAGTTATTATTGATATTAATTTTTTACTTTTATTTTCATTTTTTAAATCGATTTTTATTTTATTATCGTTTTTCTTTGCTTCTTTATTTTTTATTTTCAAACAAATTTTACTTTGTTGGTATTTATCAATAGAATTTATATCTAATAAATTAATATTATTAATTATTTCTAAATCAAAAGAACTTTTTGAATATTTTAACAGTTGAATTTCATTTTCTTTAATTAATATCATTATTTCATTTTCATATGCAACTTTTTCTCCATTTATTTCAATTAAAAAGCCATAGCTAACATCAAAATTTTTTTCTTTTATTAATTTCGATACTTCATTTAAAGAAATAGTATTAATAATATTAATATTATATTTTGAACTTTCTGATTTTTTCCAAAATTTTAAACTACCTAAACTCTTAATGAAAGAATTAAGTTTATTTTTATTCATATTTTTACATAAATAACATTTTTGATTATGATTAAGTAAATTAATATTATATTTATAACTTAATTCATGAATATATAAAAAACCTCCATAACAAAAAGATATATAAGGATAATTATAATTTAATAAAGAGACTAATAAATTTTTCATATTTTCATTTTCTAAGTTTTTATTTGCTTCTTTTAAAGATATTTTTTTTTCTCTTGAAGAATCCATTTTTCTTGAAGATAAAGTATCAATATAATAAAAACTATCTTCATAATTTTCACAATAATTATATTCAGATATCATAAAAATAAAATGATAAAAACCTTTATCCTTTAAAAATCTTTCTGTTATTTTTTCAGAAAAAGTTGGTAATTTTAATTCTTCTTTTTCTATCATTATCATTTGAGGTAAAAAAGGTTTTTTTTCCTTTTCATTTTCAATATCATTTAAAATTCTTAAATCTAAAATCATATATTTTAATTTCTTATTTAATTTTGTTTCACAATGAGAACAAAAATAATTATCAAAACTATCATTATTAATTTTATTTCTTTTTACATTACCTTTTTCTATTCCAATACAATTTTTACAATATTCATCAGGACATTTAAAAATATTATTATAACAAATATAAAAAATTTCAGTTGGAAAAATAGGCATTGCTATTAATAAATTTGGTTTATATTTATCATATAAACTTTCTAAATTTTTTGAATCAATTTGATATATTTCTAATTTTTTTGATAATAATCTAAAACTATATGGTGTTTCATTTCTTAAATCTAAAGCATAATTAAATATAAAATCAACTTCTTCAAAAGATTTAATTGTTATTCTTGATAATATTTTAGATAAATAGTTTTCTTTAGCACTTAAAATTTTTTCTCCATTTACTATTAATAAAGCAACTAGAAAAAAATAAATAAATATTTCATCATTTTCAATAATTAATTTATCCCAAAAATAATAACATATATCTAAATCTAATTTACTTGAAAATAAAGTTAAAATCCAATCTGAAGCAAACATTTCAGGAAATATATTTGCTTTATCTAAAATATTATATATTCTAGGTGAATGATATCTTAACAAAAGAATTAATAAACCTAAAGAACTTTTTAAAGCAAAAATTGTTTCTTCTTCTTGAAAATAATTTGTTAAAAATTTTAATATAAAACCTTGAGTTAAATTTAGTATTTCTAATATTGATATATTTAATTTATATTTTAATAATATAAATATTGATATTACTTCATTTAAACCAGATTTATATTTGATTTCATTATAATAAAGATAATTATGTATCATTATTTCTAAATTTTTATGAAATAAAGGATATTGTAATTCTTCTTTTTCTCTTGTTTTTGCTACTTCTTCTTTTATTTTTTTATTATCTTCTACTTTTTTTTGAGTTAAACTTGTATTAAATGTTTTTATATTAAAATTTTGACATAAAATTTTTTTCCAAACTTCTATTTTTTCCTTTGAAATATATAAATCTTCTTTTTTGCTTTTTTTATCTGTGATTATTTCTTCTTTTATTTCATTTTCTACATTTTTCTCAAAGGTTTTTCTAGATATATTGTTATTATTAATTATATTGTCGGTTTTTATTTCTATGTTTGAATTTTGATTTTTTAAAGTTTCTTTATTTTTTTCTTTTTCTTCATTAGACTTTAATATTATTTCATTATTTTCATTTAATATTTTGGTATTTATATCATTATTGATATTTTCATTTATATTTTCTTTATTTATCTCATTATTATTATTATTATTTTTTTCATTTAAATTTTTATTATTTTCTTTTAAATAATTTATTTTTTTTTGTTTTCAAAAAATTCATTTATTTTTTTATATCTTTCATTTTTATTTTTTATTTTTTTAAATACTATTATTTTTAAGATTGCATTTTAATTTATATATATTAAATTGTTTATCATTCAATTTGTTGTATGGTGTTGAGTTTTTCATAAATCATTTTAAGATACATTTAATTTTTTTTAGAATATTAATTTAAAAGACTAGGTTCTTTAATAAGAATAAATATTTCAAAATCTTTGATGAACCGTTATTTTTGAAAATTTTGTAAACAATATTTTAATTTTATCTCCTTTCCAATTTCTTATTTTTTTAATTTATTATTATTATTTAATTTATTATCCTTCATCTTTTTATCTTTTTTAATGTTTTTTCCCTATTATTTATTATTATCATTTTTTCATTCAATATTTTTTTATTTCTTGAAGAAGGGATAATCACCTTTATTAAACCTAATTATAATATATTATTAGAAAAATATCATAATCAATGACTTCTAAATGAATTACTCATTTAAAAATTGATTATTAGATTAAATAATTTGATGAATTAAAAAACATAAATAAAAAACAAATCCAAACTCAATAAAATTTTTTAAAAATTTTCCTAAGAATATAAATTCAACACACGTTTTTTTTTTTTTAATATAAATGTTTTCTGAAGATTCTTTGTTATTTACGAATAGTATAAATTATTATGCCGAAAATTTTATCTATCATTTAGATGAAATAAACATAGAAACAAAATTATATGAAGAAGATGAAATATTTTCTCGAAAGATTCCAATTGACACAATTGATCCTCCTTATCTCAAAGAAGAACATAATTATATTAAGCAAGATAATTATAGTAAATGTTCAAAGATTCCTTACAATTATAATTCAAATTATTCAAATTCAATTAACATAAATTTAATTGAAAAAAAAAATATTCGAAACGAAAATAAAGAAAATATTAGTAAAAATCTTCCAGAAGAAAAAATAAAAATAATAAAAAAAAAAGAAACAAATGAAGAAAAAAATAATTCACCAACATTAAATTTTTTACTGAAATTAAAGCAGAATGAAAAAAATGAAAATGAAATAACAGAATCATTAATAGTTCAACCTTCTAATACTTTTAATTCAATATCAAATTGTGATTCAGAAAAAAAGCAAAATAATATATTTAAAACAGATAAAAATAAAGGAAAATATCATATATTTACAAAAGATGAGAAAAAAAATATTTATCAAGATTTAAAATTAATGTCAAATATTGAAGTGTCTAAAAAATATAAAGTTTCTTTAAGAAATGTTACTAGATGGAGAAAAGAAGGA
>JAEEGI010016194.1_pt1 | contig 15419 bp, 10 predicted proteins | sample 8958751 | NCBI WGS metagenome assembly JAEEGI01 (sample SAMN16246545, study PRJNA631951) | gut metagenome | biome: gut microbiome; feature: rumen; material: KS-attached | host: Bos | place: Iran: Karaj | collected 2018-10
CTTTTGAATTCGTTAATGCGATAGTCTCTGTTTGACGGTTATTGCTGAGGAATTGAGCATCTTGAAGAGTTCTTCCACTTGATTGCTCATTTGGGTGTATCTTTCGTTGTCGAGATATTTGCTATCGTGAAGCAGGTCTAGCCAATAGTATGTTTCATTCGCTTCTTTAATTGAGATAGACACTTTGTGAATAAAGTCCTGTGGACTCTCGGCACATACCGCCTCGCAATAATTTGCTCCTATGCTGGTACCCGACTTGAGAATCTGTTTGGACATGACATATTCACCCTTTTCCCGCAACTCATTGCACAAGGCTATTACGTCTAAGGCAAATATCTTGCTTTTGTCGTATATGATTCCTTGCGCCTTCATGATTAACACATTAACGTATTCAATGATTCACGAATTAACGAATTAACACGTTAACACATTCATCATAGTTTTCGCTTGATTTCTATTATCTCGTAGGCTTCTACTATGTCGCCTACTTTGATGTCGTTGAAGCCTTCGATGTTCAGTCCGCAGTCCTGACCGCTGACGACTTCCTTGACATCGTCTTTGAAACGCTTGAGGGAGGCGAGCTTACCGGTGTACACCACAATACCGTCGCGGATGATGCGGACGTTGTGGTTGCGGGTGATTTTACCATCAAGACACATGCAGCCTGCAATGGTGCCCACCTTGGAAATCTTGAAGGTCTCGCGGATTTCGAGGTTGGCGACAATCTTCTCCTGCGTCTCGGGCGAGAGCATGCCCTCAATAGCGTCCTTCAACTCGTTGATGGCGTCGTAGATAATACTGTAGAGACGGATGTCGATTTGCTCGGTCTCGGCCATCTTGCGGGCACCCACGGAGGGACGTACCTGGAAGCCTATGATGATAGCGTCGGACGACTCGGCAAGGAGGACGTCGTTCTCGGTAATCTGACCAACGGCCTTGTGGATGACATTGACTTGCACCTCGTCGGTGGAGAGTTTCAATAACGAGTCGGAGAGGGCTTCGACAGAACCGTCGACATCGCCCTTGACGATTACATTAAGTTCCTTGAAGTTACCAATAGCGATACGGCGGCCAATCTCGTCGAGGGTCATGTGCTTCTGGGTGCGGAGACCCTGCTCGCGCTGCAGCTGTGTACGCTTGGATGCGATGTCCTTGGCTTCCTTCTCGCTTTCGGTGACGTTGAAGGTATCACCTGCCTGACAGGCACCTGTGAGACCAAGGAGAAGCACGGGCTGAGAGGGACCGGCGGACATAACCTCTTGGTTACGCTCGTTGTACATGGCGCGGACACGTCCGCTGATGGCACCGGCAACGATGGGGTCGCCTTTGCGGATAGTACCATCTTCGACAAGCAGTTTGGCGACGTAGCCACGGCCTTTGTCGAGCGAACTCTCAAGGACTGTACCCTTGGCACGCTTGTTGGGGTTGCCCTTCAGCTCCATGATGTCGGCCTGAAGGATAACCTTCTCCAGCAGTTCCTCGACATTGATACCCTTCTTGGCTGAGATGTCCTGGCTCTGGTATTTACCGCCCCATTCCTCGACGAGGAGGTTCATGTTGGCCAACTCGGTCTTGATGCGGTCGGGGTCGGCACCGGGTTTATCAATCTTGTTGATGGCAAAGACGATGGGGACACCGGCAGCCTGGGCATGGTTGATAGCCTCGACGGTCTGCGGCATGATGCGGTCGTCGGCAGCGATGACGATGATGGCGATATCCGTCACCTTGGCACCACGGGCACGCATGGCGGTGAATGCTTCGTGGCCGGGGGTATCGAGGAAGGTAATCTTGCGGCCTTCGGCAGTGGTCACCTCGTAAGCACCGATATGCTGGGTGATACCACCGGCCTCACCGGCGATGACATTCGTCTTGCGGATATAGTCGAGGAGCGAAGTCTTACCATGGTCCACATGTCCCATGACGGTAACGATGGGGTTGCGGATGATGAGGTCTTCGGGATGGTCCTCCTCCTCGATTTTGTTGAGCTCGTCGATAACGTCGGCACTGGCAAAGTTGATTTCAAAGCCAAACTCGTCGGCGATGAGCTTGATGGTCTCGGCATCGAGACGCTGGTTGATACTGACGAATATACCCACCGACATGCAGGTGCTGATGACCTGGGTGACGGGGACGTTCATCATGGTGGCCAGCTCGTTGGCGGTAACGAACTCGGTCACCTGCAACGTCTTCTGGCTTTCCATCTCGTTCAGCTGTTCCTCCTCAATGCGCTGATGCACCTTCTGGCGTTTCTCGCGGTTGTGTTTGGAAGTCTTGGACTTGCCCATGGGGCTGAGACGGGCCAGGGTGTCGCGAATCTGCTTCTCGATTTCAGATTCGTCGATCTCTACCTTGACTACCTTCTTCTCCTTTTTCTTCTTCTTTTCGCTCTTCTCACTCTTTTCGCTCCTGGTGTCAGTGCCACTCTTAGGTGTCTCGGCCTTGCGGTTGCTCTTGCTTGCCGACTTGGCCGATGCAGGAGCTGCTGCCTGACCAGCCTCGGGCTGACCGTTGACGCCATTCACCTTAACACCTTTGTTCTTGATACGTTTGCGCTTACGTTTCTCACCGCTCGATGACTTGGATTTCTCAAACTGACTCAAGTCAACCATTCCCACCAATTTCGGGCCTTCCAGCTTTTGATACTGGGTCTCGATGAACTCGGGCTCCTTCACTGGAGCTGGGGTGGGTGCAGGGGCGGGTGCGGCAGGCTCAACGGGCTCAGGAGCTGCGGGCTGTGGTTCAGGGGCAACAGGTTTTTCCTTCTGCTTCGGAGTCTCGGCAGGCTTGGCCTTGGAGGCCTGGGCTTGAGGCTCGGCAGGAGTCTTTTCAGCCTTCTCGGCTTTGCCTTTCTTCTTTTTAGCCTTATCGGGACGCATCTTCGAATTGATGGCGTCAAGGTCTATCTTGTTGATGATACGGACATCGCCCACCTGGATAGGATTGAAAGCAGGCACGTCCTCCCCTTGCGGTGCTTCAATGGCAGCGGCTTCGGATTCCTGTGCAGGGGCATCGGCAGTAGCCTCGGGTGCGGGAGCCTGAGCCTCCTCAGCGGGGGCAGCAGGGGCGGCAGGTTCAGCCACAGGAGCGGGTTCCGCTTGGGCGCCGGGCACCTCTGCTTCATCGGGAGTGACGGCAGATTCGACGGGCTTGGGGGTGCCTTTGGTCTCAATGGGGGACGAGTTATAGTTCTTGATGATAACCTCTTCCGGATCTTCTTTTCGTTCGTCCGGGCTGGCTTCGACCACCAGATTGTTGCCACTTGGGGTGATTTCAATCTTGTCGGCCTGTTCTTTCACGGCTCGTTCACCCTGGAAAGCTGTTGCGACAATATCATACTGTTCGGCGGTAAGACGGGTGTTGGGGTTGGTCTCAACCTGATGACCCTTCTTGGCCAAAAACTCCACCAGTGTGGATATACCGACATTCAATTCGGTTGCCGCTTTCTTAAGTCGTATTCCTTTGTTTTCTTCTGCCATATTACACTCCTTTTTTTATTGTTTCGGACGGTAACCGTCCAGTTATAATTCATTGTCTACAAGTGGCGCACTTGCCACAACGGGGCTGGCCCGTGAGCACCGGGACTACTGCTCGTCGGGCTGTGCCTCAGTGGCTTCCTCGTCGGACTCGGGGCTGTCTTGAGGCGCTTCGGCCTCGTCCTTCTCCTCCTCGTCCTCAGCCTCATTCTGCTCGGCAGGTTCATCCTCGAACTCAGCCTTGAGGATGCGGATGACCTCGTCGATGGTCTCCTCCTCCAAGTCGGTACGACTGAGAAGGTCTTCCTTGCTCAACGCCAGAACATTTCTTGCTGTGTCGCAGCCGATATTGATCAGCACATCGATAATCCACTGGTCGATTTCGTCGGAGAACTCGTGCAGGTCGACGTCGTCGGGATACTCATCGCCCTTACGGTAGACATCGATGTCGTAACCCACCAGCTTGCTGGCCAGCTTGATGTTGCAGCCACCCTTGCCGATAGCCAGAGACACTTGGTCGGGCTCCATGAACACTTCCACCTTTTTGTTCTCCTCATCCACCTTGATGGACGAAACCTTGGCGGGAGCCAGCGCACGCTGAACCATAATGTCCAGACGCGGGGTGTAGTTCAACACATCGATATTCTCGTTACGCAGTTCGCGGACGATGCCATGGATACGGGCACCCTTGATACCCACGCACGAACCCACAGGGTCGATACGGTCGTCGTACGACTCGACGGCGATCTTGGCACGCTCGCCGGGGATACGGACGATATTGCGAATGGTGATGAGACCGTCGTAAATCTCGGGTACCTCGGCCTCGAGCAGACGCTCAAGGAAGATGGGCGATGTACGCGACAGGACAATCACCGGATTGTTGTTGCGCATCTCCACCTTCAGCACCACGGCACGCACGGTGTCGCCCTTGCGGAAGCGGTCGCTCGGTATCTGTTCGGACTTGGGGAGCACCAGCTCTATCTTCTCCTCGTCGAGGATAAGAATCTCCTTGTTCCAGGGCTGGTACACCTCGCCTACGATAATCTCGCCCACCTTCTCCTTGTACTTCTGGAAGATGAGGGATTTCTCGTAATCCTGAATCTTGCTCACCAGGTTCTGACGGATGGCCAGAATCTCGCGGCGGCCGAAATCGGACATATAGATGGGCTCCGACAGCTCCTCGCCCACCTCGAAGTCAGACTCAATCTTGATAGCGTCGCTGTAGGCGATTTCCAGATTCTCGTCCTGTACATTCCCGTCTTCCACAATCGTGCGGTTGCGGAAAATCTCCAAGTCTCCCTTATCGATATTCACGATAATGTCGAAGTTGTCCTCAGTGCCGTAGCGTTTGGCAAGTGCGGCACGGAAAACCTCCTCGAGGATATGCATCAGCGTCTCGCGGTCAATGTTCTTGAATTCTTTAAATTCCGAAAAGGAATCTATCAGGTCTAATGTCTTCATCTGACTCATATTGTTGTACTATCTAAAATGTTCTACAATTGTTTAATCCGGTGCTCTGCAGCCGTTCAGAAGCGGATGAGCACACGGGCGGTCTTCACATCCTCGTAGGCGAAAGTGAGCTCCTTCGAGGGTTCTTTCTTACTCCCCTTGGTCTTGATGGTGAATTGGCTGTCGCCGGCCTCGGTCAATACGCCCTCTACCTTCGCGCCCTCGAAAGGCTCCACACTCAGTTCACGGCCCACATGGCGGCGGTACTGGCGGGGCATCTTCAGCGGCGAGTCGGCTCCGGCGGAACTCACATTCAACTCAAAGTCCTCCTCGTCGCGGTTCAGACTGTTCTCAATGGCACGGCTCACCTCAATACAATCATCAATATTGATACCGTTGTCACCGTCCAAATCCACAAAAATGCGGTTATCGGGCGTGATTTTCATGTTTACGAGGTACTTGTCGCTTCCCTCAAGCACATCTTTTACAATGTCTAAAACCTTGAATTTGTCTATCATAAGCAATAAAAGAGGGGACTCACGTCCCCGCACTTAATCACTGCAAAGATACACATTTTTTTTAACATAGCAAGAAAAAACAATGCTTCACGCACTTTTTGTATCCCTTACTCCCTCTCATGCACCCCATTGTTGGCCGCGTCCCGTCGATTGTACAGTCGGCCTATTGACCGAATTGGGGTTGAACCAACAGGCCCCATGGGCTTTCTTATCAGATTCCCGGCACTACCAGCGCAGACGCTTGGCGCCTTTGGCGGTATGCAGGCCGGAGAGCATCACAATGGCACTGATTCCCAACCCGTAATAGATGGGGTCGGCGGGAAGGCTGAAGAACTTGGCCAACAGCATGACCGCCGTACCGGCCACCATGGCTGGCACCACGCGGTTGGCACGAAAACGCCCCGGCAGGAAGAGTGCGAAGCTCAACGGGAAGAGCAACGCCACAGCGCGCAGACCAAGCGAGAGGAACCCAAGGTCGTTGATAAAGGTGCCACGCACCGAGAGAGCCACGACGACGGCCAAAGTGAGTATTGCCACAATGGCTAGGCGTGTCTGGACCAGTGCCGATGAACCGGTCACGACCACAGCTCGCGGCAGGCGGTGCCCAAACTGGCGGCTGACACGCAGCTGGCGCAGATTGTCCACCACGTCGCGCACCAGAATAGTGGCAGCACCGAGGGTGAGGCCGCTGCCGCACCCCAGTATGTTGACCAGCATGGCTCCGAGACAGATTCCCCCTATCCATGCGGGCAGATGATTCAACACAAAGGCCGGGAAGGCCTGAAGCGAACCTTCTATCACACCTATTCCCTCGGGCAGCTGATGCCCGGCAGCCTGAAGGGCGGCCAGCTCGGCAGTGGTGACATAATGGCCACGCATGTACATGCCCACCAGCGTGCAGGCGGCACCAATGATGGGGATAAGGCAGGCACAGTAAATGGCACCGCGGCGGGCCTTGGGGGTGGAGGCGGCAGACCAGATGCCCTGGGCGTAGGTCTGGGTAGTGACCACACCGAGCATCAGCGACAGGCATCCGCCAATGTCTTTGAGGGCTCCACGTGCCACCATATTTCCGTAGCGGTGATGGATGCTCTCAGCGTCGGTGATGTCATTGAGTCCGGCCACCACGGGGTCGGCATAGACGGTCTCTATGCTGTCCATGATTCCTCCAATGCCTTTACCCAAGTACCACACCATGGCTCCGGCGGCGAGACTGGTGACGTAGAGCAGCACCAGTTTGATAATGCCGCCTGCCCCGGCACTGCGTATACCGCCAAAGAGGACGAAGAGCATGATGAGTACGGCACTGACGACAGCCGCCCACGTCAAGGGGATATGGAAAAGGCTGGTGACCATGGCCGACGAGGAGAGCACCTGCGACATGATACTGATGAAGATACCAATGAGGAAAAGTACCGAGCCGACGGTCTCGGCACGGCGGCCATACTGTCGCGACACTATCTCGAGGAGCGTGGAGCAATCGCTTTCGCGCAGCGGACGGGCATAGACCAAAGCAAGCACCAGTGCACCGAGGGCTGCACCGATGGTGAACCACCACGACGAGATGCCGAAGCTGAAAGCCAGCTGAGCCGTACCGATGGTGGACTGTCCGCCTACCAGCGTGCCGAGTATGGCGCCACAGACCATCCACGAGCCCGATCGTCCGCCTGTGGTGAAGCTTTTTGCGTCCTTCACCTTACGTCCAGAAAGGACACTCACCACCAGCAACAAGCCGACAGTGAGAAGAATGCCAATGATATGTACGGGTGTCAACATGCGTGGCAAGCTTGAAAAAACGGCTGCAAAGGTACGCTTTTTTTATGACATGACAACAACTTTAACGTGCGCAACTGCCATTTCCGCAGGCACAGTGACCCGTTGTTCCTACTTTACAATGATTTCGTCGGTGAAGAGCCAGGGGGCATTGCCAGTGGCGCGGTGCCAAGAGGGAATGGTGGGCAGCGGGATAGCCTCGACACGCACATACCTGGCGCGGCGGCGGAAGCTGGGCGAGGCAATGGTCTTGATTTCGGGGATGGCAAGGTGTTCTGGGTCGTCGGGACATTGCGTGCCGACAAGTTGCCACCGCTTGCCATCGTTGGAGATATAGAAATTGACGGTCTGCGGAAGGAATATCCAGGAAAGCGGGAAGTAGAAGAAGTCCAGACGGATTTCGTGGATGGTCTTGCGACTACCGAGGTCGACGACGGCGTCGAGGGTGTCGCCATAGAAGCCGAGCCACGTGTGGCGGTAGTCGAGGATACCGGCACGGCCGTCGGTGAGTCCCTTGGCGCCTCCGGCAAAGTATTGGCTGTCGGGCTGGTGGATGAGGGTAACGGGACAATGGCGTGCAAGGTTAGGCTGGAGGCTTTTGGACAGGAAATTGTCGATGTCGGCGCGGTACTCCTGCAGGGTATAGCCCATTTCGTGTAGGATGTTAAGGCCCAGGCGGGTGCCGTCGGCGATAAAGCGTTCAGCCCGAGGGAGGAAGGTGCTGTCCATCGACAGATAACCCGCCATGGTGAGTTCGAGGACGGCATAGTCGATGGAGAGTTCGAGATATCGGATGCGGTCGCGTACCACCTGATCGGTGAAGAGGCCATAACGGGAGTGGTATAAGTTGTTGGCCTTTGTGTAGTGGTGCAGACTGTCGTAGGCAGCGGCGATGAGGGCTTGATATTTGGCTATCTGTATGGGGGCTAGATAGCCATCGGCGGCATCAACTGGGTAGCCGTAGATGTCCAACCGCTTGCCGGAGGCGATGAGGGAGCGGTGCATCTCGCGGTATAGCTCCTCGACGGGTTGTGCTGCTAGTCCATAATAATGTATGCAGAAGTCGTGCAACAGCGAGTCGGGGTCGGCGTCGACGTTCCACAACAGTTTGGCCAGCATGTATTCGCGCAGCTCCATCCACGAGGTCATGTTGTTGGCACCCGTGCCCTGCTCGAACATCAGGCGTACGCCGTGGTTGTGGAAATACTTAAGATTGGGTTGCAGCACATGGAGATTGGGGAAAGGGTCCCACATGTTGCGGAACTGCACCACATAGTCCCAGACGTATAATTGAGATTTGAAAGTTGAGAATTGAGAATTAGCTGTCGCACCCAGATGTTTTTCAATTTTCAATTTTCCATTTTCAATTCCACATAAGGCTGCCCAATCCTCTATATCGCGGCGGAATAAGGCTTCGGCAGGAGCGGTGGCGATGGCTTCCTGACGGCCGCACTCAATGGAGCAGAACATGATGTTGACATTGCTGTCGGGCTTCTCAACATGACCATTCACTGGCTGAGGAGCCCGGCGGGTGAACTGGTAGGCAAGGGTAGAAATGGTCTTGCTGGGGAAACGCCGCGCCACTTGATTGATAAAATGGATGAGCGTGCCACTGGGGCCGCCGTAGAGGGAGTCCATGTGGCGGCACTTGGGGCACTGGCACACGTTGTAGTTGTCATTATTTGATACCGACCATATCTGTGCACCGGGCTGCTGCTCCATCATCTTGGCGAGATTGGCGCAGAGGGTGTCAAGCACTTCGGGGTTAGAGAGGCAGAGCTGCCCATCGCGCACCCGTTTACCTCCTGTTTCGGTAAACCACTCGGGGTGGCGGTCGAAGTACCTCTGCGGAGGGATGAGTTTCTGGAACGTGTGGACATACATGCCTTCTGCCCAGTGGAGAGGGCCAGAGAAGCGGCTGTCCCATATGTATTGGTTGCTGTCGCCGACACGGGTGCGATGGTGCAGGGCGTGCCAGTCGGCATAGTCTTGGCTGTGGTGAGGAGTGTAGTACCACATCTCGCGGTAGGCGAAGGAGGGATTGTTCACCTCATCGACTATGGGCAGACCCAGTTGGATATTGGGGGCAACATCAGGCACCTGATGGTGTGTCATTCTGTAGCCTTTCAACTCCAAAAGGCGGACCGCTCCGTAGTAGACCGCCTTGTCCCGAAGACCGTAGATGACTGCCAGCCGCCCGTCGCTCTTGAGGATGAAGCCGTCATCGCGTATTTCGTCCTTGCGGGTGAGGTACTTGTCGGCCAGTCGGGTCTTGCCTACAAAGATGGCAGGCGGCAGTTTGCCGTAATCGGGATTGAAGAGCGAGTAAAGAGAGTCGGAATGGGCAGGCTCGGGGATGATTACATAGTTCCTTAGGTGTCTGTGCAGCAGACGTGCGGTAAGGAGCTCAATAGAATCGGCATCGACGGGCACGACAATCTGCCCTTGGATAGAGAGGGGTTTCGGATCTTGAGAATACTGCACAAACCCATGTCTCTCCGGCCAGTTCTGAGCATAGAGAATATTACCTACCAGCAGTAGGAACAGAAGTTCAATCTTGTGTAGAATCGTTTTAATTGATAGCATGTTCTATTAGTCAATCATGATGCAAAAGTACACTTTTTTTGTCATCCGAAGAAAAAAAGTTGCTATGTCAATAATAATTCGTATTTTTGCAATTGGTTTTGGGAATGACCCAAGCCAAAAGTATAGAAGCGTTATACTTCTTCTTGTGACTGAAAACCTGAGAAATTTTCAACGAGATACAAGAGAGTGTAATGGTTCGCGCAGTTTGCGTGGACTGTTTATTACATCTTAATCTCAGGTATTTTCTCAGGACCTTCAGTCAAAGACGTGGTATACAGCACCACGCTTCTTTTTATTGTAAAGCTCTCTTCCGGTGCTGGAGCGAGCAAACAGAAGTTGTGCCCGACACGAATAAGGGTAAATAACATGCATCCAGAAATTGACAGAATGATTAAAATGGCACAAAACAGAGGTTCTGTGACCACCGCACAGCGCGACATGATTCTTAACAAGGCCAAAGAGCTAGGCGATGACCCTGTGGAGATTGAGTTTGTACTTTCCGGGTTATCGATAGCTGACACCCGTACAAATCAATCTGCAAATCAAGATGGACATGCATCGTCCCATCAGCAACATAGCTCTGAATCCACCGTACCTGACACGTCAAACAAGACATCATTAATACTTGGAATTGTATCTACGGTAATGGGAGTAATTGGATATGCATCAATAATCCTTTCGATACTTGGTATTGCTGCTGGTATAATAGGCTTGATTCTTTCAAATAAGGAGAAGAAACAGTTTAAAGAAACATACGGTCAAACAAAAAAGAACCCTTATCAAGCTGCTTTTGTCCTGTCTATTATTGGTATCTCTATTTCGGGAATCTGTTTCTTGTTATCTCTTTGATAAATATATTATTAGTGTCCAATAAAAAACTCACATAATTGATACCAATCACATAATCTAATAAATTTGCTGACACTTATTATTGAATCAAGTGATTACTGACAGTATTTATGTTTTTTTATTAGACAAAAATTAATTATTTATCAATTATGCATAAAGATGTTGAACGATTAATTGCTTTGGCTAAAGAAAGAGGATTTCTCACCTTGAGCCAACGAGAACTGATTCTTAATAAGGCTCAAGAATTAGGTGATGACATCATCGAAGTGGAGTTCTTTCTTGAAGACTTAAAAATAGAAGAAGTAACTCCCTCGGACTATTCACATCTAACCATTAACCCCAATGACCAAGCAACGACGTATTCTGTTCAGACAAACAACCTCAGACAAAATGTGGCAGAATCAAGGGAAGTGCCTGAGGCAAAAAAGAAAGGCAAATGGATTTGGATAGTAATAATCGCAGTAATAGCTGCTGTTGTTGCAATTTTGGTCCTGTCAGTTTTTTCCAAAAATTCAAATTCAGAAAACTTAATTTACAACTATTTCGATAATACTAATTACACCAATTGGGACGACGAACTGACTAAGTATGACAATGGCTTTTCTATGTACATGAGCGAATTATCGTCAGGAAAGCCTATTGATGACGTTGATAATGAATATCGGTGGTTATTGGTTTTGCAAAACAACATTGAAAACGCTGCGATGACTGGCCAACTCTCACCCGAACAGGAGTATCGGTTCAACCAGATACAAGAAAAATATACCAATCAATTAATTATGCTTGGTATAGGAAGTGGTGTAATGAGCCTTTTCAATCAATTGTTAAACTAGAAAAACTAATCGACTGACAATATCAACAAAAAGCTTGTAGAGCCATATCGATTGAGATGCAAAATTGTATTGAAGCGAAATATATCTACAACCTTCAAAATCCTATGTGAATCGGTTAGTTTTATGCAAAAAGGAGGATGCAATACAGGTGCATCCTCTTTCATTTTTACATTATGATTACTTATTTCTCGTAATCTATCTGCGCTTCTGCTGCAACGGGTAAACCATTTTCATCGTCTACTAGTTCTCCGTGTTCGAAGATATACTCTGGAGCAATGTCAATAGTTCCGTTGCTCCATTCAAGTGTGTCTGAGATGTGGAATTGTTTCAATGTATTCTTGTCTTCCAGTGGTGCGGGTACGGGATAGAGATGATTAATTGTGTTTATAGCACAATAAAAATATAAATACGCCGTTTTGAAGTTGTGATTTTCTGCGAAAATCCAAGGTGTTGGTTTGGATTTTTAACGAAAATCCAAACTAAGAAAGCATTATTAAATTAAATATCAGCACATAATGTATAATCGGTACTTAGAGATTGATTCTAGCGACAATTGCAGTGTTTTTTTGTTTGGAGCACGCCAGACGGGAAAGTCAACATACCTCAGAACACGATTCCCTGAGGCAATGTATATAGACTTGCTGGATACCAACTTAAGCTCACGATACCGTCGCAAGCCCGGCTTGCTCTACAGCCAATTGGCAGGGAATACCGAAAAGCCGCTGGTAATCATCGATGAGATTGCCGAGGTGCCCGAACTGCTCAATGAGGTGCACCGACTGATTTCGGAATATGGATTCCAGTTTATTTTGTGCGGAAGCAGTGCCCGAAAGCTGAAACGCAAGTCATACAACACGCTTGGCGGCAGGGCTTATCCTTGTTACTTCTATCCTCTTGTGAGTTGCGAGATACCCGATTTCGACATAGACAGAGCTGTGAACAACGGGATGCTACCCACTCATTACCCCGCGAACAACCCATACATACGGCTGGCAGCATACGTGGACGTGTACCTTAAAGAGGAAATAAAAGCCGAAGCACTGGTGCGTAATTTAAGCACCTTCCAACGGTTCTTAGAGGTCTCAGCCCTCTCTGACGGCGAAATGCTCAACTACAACAACGTGGCTTCGGACTGCGGGGTTAGCGCAACCACAGTGAAAGAGTATTTCTCGATACTGGAGGATAGTCTGATAGGGTATTTTATACCCGCCTATCGGCACGAAAAGAAACGCCGACTGGTCCAAGCCCCACGATTCTACTATTTTGACGTGGGCATCGCCAACCATTTGCTGCACCGAAAAGACCTGCAAAGGGGTACTGTTGAGTATGGGCATGCCTTTGAGCATTTCGTCATGCAAGAACTGAAGGCCTACATTGGGTACACCCACAACGAGCAGGAACTCTCGTATTGGCGCACCTATTCAGGGATAGAGGTTGACGCTGTTATTGGCGATGCAAAGATTGCCATTGAGATAAAATCGTCCGAGGAGGTGCTGCCCAAGCACCTAAAGGGTTTGAAAGCTTTTGGGGAGGAGCACCCCGACTGCCGACTAATAATAGTCTCGCTCGACCCAATAAATCGGAAGATTGGGGATATAGAAACGATATACATTTACGACTTCCTGCAACAGCTATGGAAGGGGCTATTGTTCTAAAACGAAAGAGGATGCCTTGCGAAGCATCCTCTTTCTGTATATTAGAGCTATAAATTTTACTTCGCATCGCGGCCGGCGCGGATGGCCTTGATGTTGGTCTCGACGACGGCGTCTCCCTTGCGGCCGAAGATGGCCTTGATGGCTTTCTCCAGTTCGTCGAACTCAATCTCAAGGTAGGGAGCAGCGGCACCCAGCAGCACCATGTTGCCGCGGGCGTTGAGCTCCTTGGCAATGGCGTTGGCGTTGAAGCTGACACATTTCTTCAGCTTGGCCAGCTCGGCATTCACCTTCTCGATGTCGGGATAGTTCTTGATATTGATGAAGGGGTCGCTGTTGGTGATAACCACGCCGTCGGGGGCGAGGAAAGGCAGATAGCGCAGAGCCTCCATAGGCTCGGAGCTGAGGATGATGTCGGCCTTGCCTTCGGGAATCACGTCGGCGAAGATGGGGTCGCTGCTGATGCGGAGGTGGCTGAACACACTGCCGCCACGCTGCGACATACCGTGGATTTCGCTCTGCTTGACATTCATGCCCAGATTGAGGGCTGCGTCGCTGATGATTTTGGCTACGGAGACGATACCGTCACCGCCTACGCCACAAAGTATGATGTCTTTCTTCATTGTTGTTCTTTTTTGTGTCCGACTTGTCTGACTAGTTGGACTGGTCGGACAAGTCGGACTATTCTAACTATTTATTTCTTGGCGGCAATGCGCTTTTTGTTCTCAACGATGCAGACGCGCTGCGGGATGATGACGCTGACGCCGTCATAGGCAATCTCCTCTTCCAGAATCTTGACGAACTCGTCGTGGTTCTTGGGCAGAGGTACGATATGGCGGATGTGGTCGGGATCGACGCCGAGGCCCTTGCAGATGTTGAAGAGCTTCATGTTGGCGCTCGAGGGCTGACCACCGGTCATAGCGGTAATGTCGTTGTCGAGAATCATCACGATGACGTTGGCCTTCTCATTCACGCAGTCAAGCAGGCCGGTCATGCCGCTGTGACCGAAAGTACCGTCGCCGATAACTGCCACCGAAGGGAATATGCCCATCTCAGCAGCACCCTTAGCCATAGTGATGGAAGCACCCATACAGACGGTGGTGTTAAGGGCACCCATGTTGAAGCCGAGGGTATAGCAGCCGATGTCGCCAAACACGCGGCCATGCTCGTATTTCTTCATCACTTCGACCAAAGCCTCGTAGCTGTCAATATGGGGGCAGCCGACGCACAGGGCGGGAGGACGGTTGGTGACCACCTCGGGCACTGCGGGACCATTGGCAACATCCATACCCAGAGCCTTGGCCACCTTCTCGGCATTCAGCTCACCATCGCGACGAATCACCTCGTCCAAACGACCGTGCACCGGTTTTCCCTTGCCCAGGCATCCCTTAATCTGCTCCTCGACGAAGGGCTGACCATCTTCGAGCACCAGAATCTCGTCGCACTCGTCATACAGCTTGCTCAGCATGGCGGTGGGCAGAGGATACTGCGTAATCTTCACCACGGGATAGGGGCATTTGCCACCGGGGAAGTTCTCAAGCAGGTAGTTGTAAGCGATACCAGTGGTAACAATGCCGCGGCTCTTGTCGGTGCCGGGGATATACTGGTTGAAACCGCTCTTTTCGGACGACTCCTCAAACTTAGGCTGCTTGTCAATCAGGTCGCGATACAGCACCTTGGCGTTGGCGGGCAGCAACACGAAGGTCTTGGGGTCGGTGGGGTAGTTGATAGGATTCTGGGGCAGCGGCTCGCGACGCTCCACACCGGCGCGGCTGTGTGCCAGACGGGTGGGTATGCGCATCAGGATGGGAGTGCCCATCTTCTCGCTCAGCTCGTAGCCGAAGAAGACCATGTCGTAGGCCTCCTGCTGGTTGCTGGGCTCCAGCATGGGGATCATGGCCCAGTGGCCATAGAAACGGCTGTCCTGCTCGTCCTGAGAGGAGAACATCGAGGGGTCGTCGGCCACTACGATGATGACGCCCTTGGTGCCGATGATGGAGGCATTCATAAAGGGATCGCCGCAGACATTCAAACCCACATGCTTCATGCAGGTCATGGCACGTTTGCCAGCGTATGCAACACCGATAGACGCCTCGAGGGCGGTCTTCTCGTTGGCGCACCAGTTGGCGCGGATGCCTTTCTGGGCTGCCTCTTTGGACTTAATCACATATTCGGTAATCTGAGTGGAGGGGGTGCCGGGATAGCTGTTGATGGCACTGCCGCCAGCATCGATAAAGGCTTGGGCAATTGCCTCATCGCCTAAAAGGAGTAACTTCGACATATCCA
>JAEEGI010016195.1_pt1 | contig 15418 bp, 13 predicted proteins | sample 8958751 | NCBI WGS metagenome assembly JAEEGI01 (sample SAMN16246545, study PRJNA631951) | gut metagenome | biome: gut microbiome; feature: rumen; material: KS-attached | host: Bos | place: Iran: Karaj | collected 2018-10
ATCCATTAGAAACAGGGATAATATAAATCACAACGAATAAAAACTTTTTTATTTCATTCCTTAATTTGATCACAAAGACAAACATTTGTAATTATACGTCGTAAAAATTCCATATTTTGTTCTTTAATTTTATATTCACTTTGTTTAACGCTCATTTTTCTTGACAAATGATTTTAACGTGATATAATACCTGTTAGTAAGGTGTACAACTAAATTGCTAAAGAAACTCATAAAACTAAAACATATAAACCTAGCAACAGTCGCGGAGGGAAGATTATGGAATCATATATGCCCAAATTATTACCTGAGGCCTATGGTGAATTAAACTATACTTTTTTTATGGATGAACTCATAGATGCAACTGTAGCTTTTGAAGTATATGTCGAAAAACTCAAGGACAGTAAAGTGGATAGCAGTGTTTTTTTGCCAACGCTTTCCCAAAAAGAAGCTCTCGCCTCCTCATTAATGGAAGGAACTCAAGCTACATTGGATGGCGTATTACTCAACCAGGTTACGCCTAATGACAACGACAAAAACCTTAAAGAAATCGTTAATTACCAAAGTGCTTCTGCTATCGGATACGCATTATTAAAACGTGGTGAGTTTGATCACGATCTGTTTTATAGCATTCATAAAGAATTACTGTCGGGAAATGTACGAAAAAACACACAAACCATCGGTAAGTATAGAACCACTCAAAACTATATTGGCAAAAACACCGGCGAACTTATATACACTCCACCTGCAGCCGATAAAATAATGCCTTTAATGGATAATCTTATTAAATACATTAATACTGACAACGATAAAATAAGACATCTAGTTCGTATCGCAATTATCCATGCTCAGTTTGAAACTATTCATCCATTTGGTGATGGCAACGGACGAGTTGGCAGAATACTGATACCCCTGTATTTATATGCCAAAGGGCTACTCCCCTCTCCATTCTTCTTTCTAAGCGAGGCTCTGGAAAGAGATAAACATAAGTATTACCGTTTACTAATGGATACCAGAGAACCACATCGCTGGAACGAGTGGATAAAATTCTTCCTTGAAACAGTATCAAAACAATGTAGAAAGTATATTGCCATCTTCGATCAGATAAATGCTTTATACGAAAAAACCAGAAAACAAACCTGTGATTTGTTTAAATCCTCCAGTGTAGTACCAATAGTAGATGCCATGTTCAAGTATCCGGTTATAGACTCTAAAACTATGCAAAAAGAAACTAAAATTTCTTTAGCAACAATAAACAGATACCTGAATATTTTATCAGAAAATGGCATTCTCTATTCAGACGGAAAGCAACGCAACAGGCACTTCTTCTTCTACGACCTGTTAGGTTTAATGCGCGATTAACTCTATTTTTCAGAAAGGCGGTGATGACCTATGATTGTTTGGTTTTGGGCAAAGAAAAACGCATAGACAATGGCATTGTTGGAAGCAATACCCGTCCATGCGCTCGGTTTTTCGTGCTTTAACACGAATTCTAGCAAATTTCATTATAGCACGGAAAACCTTTCTTTGTCAATGATTTTAAAGGAATCTGATCAAAATCAGATATGAACCGACAATTCAATAAAACAAAAGAAAGGAGTGGTCTATAATGAAAAAGACCTTACTTGATGATGGCTTTCATCAGTACCTGACTGAAGAGGCGCAGTTTATTATTCCTCCCGGTATTCCCGTATTGATGAATCTCAAAAACACACATGTTCCAAAGGATATTATTCCTTTTGAAAAAGCAAAGCATTCTAATGACAAAAGAAAGTATGTGCATTTCTATATGCATGATAAATACTTTTCTGATGTTCTAACTTCAACTTCAAAATATGTAGAATTACTCAAACAATTCGATGGTGTTATTACACCTGACTGTTCCATGCTTATAGGACAAGTTCCTTGTTTACAGCAAGTTAACACCTATTTCAACAGAGCTGTCGGATTTTATTTACAAAAACAGGGAATTCCTGTAATCCCCAATATTCGTTGGAGCGATGAAAGCAGTTTTGAATATTGTTTTCTCGGAGTCCCCACAAATAACATTGTTTCTGTCAGCACACATGGGTGTATCAGATCTGCCGGCCAAAAAGAGATGTTCCGCAAAGGGCTATACGAAATGCTAAAGGTACTAACGCCTACCGATGTTCTCGTTCATGGTTATATGCCGGATGAAGTCTTTGGAGAATTCTTTCAATACACACGATTTCATCGATATGCCAGCCAGTTCGAACGGACTCATCAATTGAAAGGCGGTGAGTAAAATGGGAACAGGCTATAAAGGCGGGTCAAGATATTACCGTAGTGTAGGTCAAAATATTCTTATAACATCATCGCATTACGAATATAAAAACGGAAGATTTGGTGTCAGCAGTCCGAGTACAGGTCAGAGAACCAGAAATATAGGATCGAATGATCCTTTATCAACTGCTAAAGATTTTTATGACAAGATTGCTTTTGGTGGTATTGAAAAAACCTACAAGAATGGCCAACTCAATATTACCCATATGGCGGATGGTACTATAATAAGTATGAGAACTTATTCCCATTCAGATGGTACACCTGTTGTAGAAATCAACATCAACAACAGTACACATACGGGCGGAATTAAAGAACAGAAAATTCATTTTATAAAGGAGTGATTACATGAAAACTATAGATATTCGGTTTGACAGCGAAACCCTTAACACTATCCGCAATCTTGTAGGGCAACAGATGACTTGTTACAAATCAGACGCTTTTGTTTATTCTCCTTCTGTTTACGGAATTGTAGGCTTTTACATCGGAGACAAAACATACTCTCTTACAAATCTGGTTGAAGTATTAGACTACTATGGAACAGATGAAGACGTAGCAGTATATCGCTTTTGCCAATGTGAACCATCGAAGTTACATTCATTTACAGATAAAGAAGAATTAATAAAAACTACTGTAAATGAAAAAATCACAGCCATAAAAATTGTTAACGAGAACCAGCAGCTTTTTCACAAAGACGAGCAAACTTATGATGTATATACTGTAAGAGGAATAATCTTCCAGTTTGAAAGCGGTCGTGAATTATCATTTGAAAAAAATATTTGGTTTTCTGAAATGATTACAATTATGCGCGGAGAATCACTTATAGAAAAATTTGTTTCAACCGATGATTTTGCAGAGGGATGGGAAGGCATTCCGGATTATACGCCCAAATGTTTTAGGGAAATAGTAACTTATGGAACTTGGAAATGACACCATTAATTAATGAGGCGCCCTCGATATGGTATTATCGAGGGCGCTTTTATCTTACATTATATCATCAAGCGGCTTCCATTCCGGATCAGCCATATCCATTTTGAAATCGGTATTATTAATATAAAGCTGGTTATCCTTATCTCTAACGAATCCCCAATGCAAGTTGAATTTCTCCGCATAAGCTTTTAGAGCATTAAACTTATTAGCAATCTGGATGTCAATATTTTTATCTTTTCCTTGACTTTCGCCGCCTTTAGTCTCAATAATCCAAACCGTTCCATCCTTCATGGTTACTATATAATCGACATAAAACAACCATTGATGTCGAATGCCGTCAGTATAAACAATAGAAAAATACTGCTGCCCGGTATCTCCGTTTTTGTATACCCAATCAACAGAGTCCTTTTTCTCGCAAAACTGTTCAAAGAGCATTTCTGACGTACTGCGAACTACACTTGTTGCAAACCCTGAGGTATAATCTCTATATGCATTTTTATCATATTCTCTCTCAGATTTTACACCGGAGTCATATCTGAAAAAGTCCTGCTCAGGAATATGAAATGCCGATGTCTTAGGCTTTCTGACCATTTCTAGCTGCAGTGTCATATTAGCTGTTACTTCTTTAAATTCCCAACGCAATTTTTCAGCATTATTAATAACAAAAGCATAGAATTCTTCAGTAGATAGCTTTACAAGTTTAAATTTAGGCTTAGTACCGTCTCTGAATAATCTTTCTAATATAATCCTTACTTTAGCCGTAGGTATTCCCACCGCCGATTTGATGCTATCCATACTATGAAGGAATTGTAACCCGTGCTTATGCGTATCTGTTTTTTGTAAAGTCGTATGATAGTTGGTGGAATTAAGATTGGCTTTATCGGTTGGATCCGTCGTACGTACGAACTGACCATATAGAACCTGATTTATTATATTATTGCCAAATACATAACCGACACTTTGCAAAAGTTTTTTATTCTGCGCCTTGTCATCACTTAATTTATACTTAAAAACAAGATGCTCATGAATCAACGCAAGAATATCCCGATCCCCAAGTCCGTCAAAATCAATATCTCGTACCTGCTTCTCAAGAGTAAATGATCTGCACTTATCTTTTAGAAACAATCTTCTTGTTTCATAAGCCTTATCCATATCCGTTAGCAGACCGGTCTTGTACTTTTCATCAAACGTATATACATAGCAAAAATCCAAAAGGTCGTCATTATAATGTACTGCTTCCGGCATACGTCTGATTCTGCCTATTGTTTGAACTTCAAACTCTTCGCTCATGCCCTCGCGGAGCTTAACAAGTATTTTGGCTCTTGGGCAATCCCATCCGGTACTGACCGCTTGCTTCATCAAAAGAAATATCGGTACCCCATCATTATGGGTAAAATCTTCATTAAGATTCTTCTTTTCATCTGCCATCCATTTTGCAACCATACCATTTTCATATGTATATCCCATATTTGCAAGTTTATTTTCAACTGCAAAAATGGTTTCCGGTTGTCCATTTGGAAACTGGATCAAAACAAGCGGACGTATATTAGCTTTCTTGGTTCCATCAAGAGTCTTATACCTGTTCTGAATTTCTATTCTTTTAGCATCGGCAAGTTCCAAAAGATAGTCGTAATCTGTAGTTATCTCGACATTATCTTCAACGCCCTCATTTACATATATAGCTTTTGTTATCAGGCCGGCATTTATTACTTCCAATTCGTCAATCTCAAAAAATTCACATTTCTTGTTTGGATTAGCTGTAGCACTTACTCTGATAGTGTGTACAGTCGAAAATGCATCAATGATGTCCTGTGCTTTTTTTGTATCATTGGCATGTTCCTCATCAATAATTGCTATAAACTTTATCCCATTTCTATGAGCATCGGCTATTCGGTCAAACAAGTTTTTTCTTTCACCGTCACGTATAGCAAGATTCTTATCCTTATTTCGAACAAGTTCCCAGTTTATGAAGGTAGTCGTTTCAGCCTCAAAACCATTTTGCATAGCATCAAAGATATTCTGTGTTTTGCGGTTGGGCATTAGTTTTCTCATCTTATCCTGGCTTTGCTCTTCTAATCCGCCTGCTCCGGGACAGAACCAGATAAAAGCAGTATTGGAATCAATCCGATAAAGATATTCATCTATGTAATCAAGCAAGATGATAGTTTTCCCTGATCCTGTCGGAGATTTCATAACTATGACCTGCTTAGAATCAAGAGCTGCCGTCAAATCTATCAACTTTAAAGCTGCTTTTTCCTGAAAAGGGAAAAGTTTAAGACTGATGTTTCCCATTATAACATTCCCTCCTCCTGCCGTAGTTCAAATTCAAAATAATAATCCGGAATAGTATAGATTTCCTTACTCGCAAATATTTTTGATTGTTTTGTGGTAAACAATACTTCACTTGAAACATAAATAGCCTTTAATTCTTTGTATTCAACCCATTTCTTTTCCAGTTCATCTGCTTCTTCTTCATCAAGTATGATCACATATTTTCTGTTATCTATCTTAATTCCATTTTCAAGTTCTATCATTTCCTTAACATGATCAAGAAGTGCATCCGACAGATACTCCTCATCCCGAGCTACAAAATCTGTACGGAAATACTTAAGGTTAGCTGGAATACCTTCAGAGTATGTACTACCATCTTCCCGTTGCCCGGTGATAACTGTCTTCACACGAGGATATGTAACTTCGGTACAAATATTGTTTTCATTGTTAGTACAAAGGATAAATTTCCTGTGTCCCCCGTCTAACTTATTTAATTCAAGAACTGCTTGAGCAGTTGTACCGCTACCAGCAAAAAAATCTAATATTATACTACTTTGAGTACTTGCCAATTCTAACACCCTATTAATCAATCTTACAGGTTTTGGATTTGTAAACGGAGCCTCCCCACCAAAAATTTTCTTCATGTCTTTGGTTCCTTCTTGGGTATCTCCTACTTCCGACCTAAACCAAATAGTTTTACATACAGAACCTTGCTTAACCTCCGTCAAAAATCTTTTAACTCTTGGAACGTTATTTCCATTCTTCCCAAACCATATCCTATTATCGTTAACCATTTCGTTAAAACTATCTTTAGAAAATCTCCAACAATATCCAGCAGGAGGATTAACAATTCTCCCAGATGGCGTTGTAATTGGATAATCACAGCTTGCATTATACGTCTTAACCGAGCAATCACCCGACGTCCAGGGTCCCCTCGAATCATTATCTGGATTCTTATATCTCTTATCCATAGTTGCAGTTCTAGGGAGAAGATTTGGTCTCCATCTCTCCTTGTTTTTTGAGTAAATTATAACAAAATCATGGCTATCTGATAACCATTTCGCATCATTTTGTGGAGAAAACTTCTTTTCCCATATTACAGATGCAACAAAATTATTAGCCCCAAAAATTTCATCACATAAAAGTTTAAGCGTTGCTTGTTCATCATCATCAATAGACATGAAAATACAGCCATTTGGAGAAAGTATTTCTTTCGCTATACGTAATCGTTCTGACAGAAAAGAAATCCATTTTGAATGTCGATACATATCCTCTTTAACAACAAATGAGTCGTTATATCGAAAATCATTTTTTTTACCGGTATTATATGGTGGATCAATATAGATAACATCAATCTTCCCCTTATGTGTCTTTTCAAGCAAATAAAGACTATGTAAGTTATCTCCTTCAAGAATAAAATTATAGTCTTCACCCAACAGTGTTTCTATTTCCTTTGTTTTATCTTCGGTAAATACCGGGATATGTGTCCTCATTTGAACATCTACAGTTTCTTCATGTTTTTCCCATACAAGACCATATTTTTTTGAATTAAGCTCACTTTCAATCTCGTTAATTGCAATCAAAGTTTCATCGTCATCTTTATGCTCATTACGTATCCGTGCCAAGAATTCTAACATACGTTGTCTTTTCTTCTGTGATAGATTCATTTTGTTTTTTCTCCATTTTTATTCATATATATTCAATCGGCTTCAGCACCGGCATTTCTACATTTTGTGTTAAAAACGATACCATATAAATCGGCATGTATCTGATCTTTTCATCGACTTTTGTATTGCAATCCGCGAAAACATATGCCTTTTCAATCTGATATTCTCGATTCTGTACAGCGTTGTTCAACGCGGAATGGATGTAATAATCCTTGCCGCTCTTTACCTCTATCGGGATGACCTTACCTTCATTTTCTATAACAAAATCAAGTTCCCCCTGTTTATGGCTGTTGTAGAAATATCCGTCAAACTTATGGGAATTAAGTTCTTGTGCAACAAAATTTTCAAAAATACCCCCAAGGTTGATCTGTGGATTTTTCACCAAAATTCCATATCGTATTGAATCCCCATATTGTTTTGTAAGAAGCCCGACATCGGAAGAATACAGCTTCAGCAGACTGCTTTTTTTATTCTGATTCAGTGAAACTCTCGGCTCCGTAGCGTTATAAACCGGTATGGACACCCCGGCGGACGAAAGCCAGAGAAAACTGCTCTCCACTCTTTCAAACTTAAGACCGTTTTTTATATCAGAATAGATAAACCGCTTATTCTGCTTTAAGAGATTTGACGGGATTTGATCAAACACCGAGATCAGCATCAGCTTTTTATCCTGCCGCTCATATTTTGTAAAATCCCTTTTATATGTTCTTATAATACTTTCCTGGATATCAGATACTTTTCCTATGTCTCCACTGTTTACATACTCCTGTACAGCTTCAGGCATTCCGCCTACTACAAGATATCTGTACAAATGGCTCATCATCTTTTCATTTACAACATCCGATACAGCGGTTTCTTTTATAAAGGCATCTTTTAAATAATCTATCGTCTCCTCAAGTACTCCCGATGCACGAAGGAACTCCTCGAAGTCCAAAGGGAACATCCCTATCTCCTTCAGATATCCTACAGGAACAGACCTTACATCATTCAATTCTATCCCAAGAAGCGAACCGCTTAACACAAAACGGTATCTTCCATCATCAACCCAGAATTTTATTTTGGTCACTATTTCCTTACATTCCTGAACCTCATCAATAAATATCACCGATTTCCCGTCAGTAAACTTATAGTTAGTTGAGGCAGAAATATTAATCTTCAGGTCATCTACAGTTTCCGCATTTGCCAATGCCTCTATAAGCTTCGGTGTTTTTATAAGGTTGATCTCCAGATAATCCGCTTCCAGCTCCTTCAAACATTTCCTTATGCTATACGTTTTTCCAACCTGTCTGGCTCCGCTTACAAGCAGTGCATTCTTTCCGTTCCGTATCCAATCCGCTATAATTCGTTCTGCTTTTCTCTCTAACATGCTCCACCCCGGATCTATGTAGTGTTTTCCGTTTGTTACAGCATTATTATATATTAATGTTTCCACTTTTTCAATGGATTTTTGAATATTTTTTCCACTTTTTCAATGGATTTTGGCCAAAAATTTCCACTTTTTCAATAAACATTAAAAACGCGGTAAAAACGCCGCAGGTGTCAGCCTGCGGCGTGCGAAATCTTTTTCAATCAGAGAACCGTCCCTATGATCGAAAACTGCCATCTCAGTCATAGTAGTCTTCGATATTGTACACTACATTCATGTTGAGGTTCTTTGCCCACTCTTCTGCATAGCTGCCTTCGGTGGTGACTACCGTGATACCAAGCTTATCGCCATAATAACGGCTGAAAATACCATCATTTATTTCAGTAACGCTCTCAGGAATTACGAGAGTCTGAACATACTTACATCCGCCAAATATCTCATATCCGAGTTTTACAGTTTTTCTTCCGAACACAACTGTCTCAAGCATATTGTTCTCCCAGAAGCATCCACCTACTTCACGTACCTCATCCGGGAAATGCACAGTTTGAAGCATATAACAGCATCCAAAAGCCGAACCTCTTATAAAACGTAAAGTTGAAGGCATTGATACGTATTGAAGTTTCTCACAGTCCCAGAAGGTTCTGCCCGGGAGCCATTTGGTCCTTGCAAGGATTTCAACTCTCTCGAGATTTACACAATACTGGAAAATACCGCTTCCAAGATCCTTGGCTTTCTTAGGGATCGTAGCTTCTTTCAGAGTTTTACAGTTCACAAAAGCATAGTCGCCGATCTTTCTTACGTTATCCGGAATTTTAATCTCTTCAAGCTTCTCACAGCCATCAAATGCATAATTCCCGATGGTTCTCAAAGTACTCGGTAACGTAATGGATGTAATATTGGAACAACCCTGGAAAGCTGCAAAATCTATCAGCTCTACGCCTTTTGAAATGGTTACGGATGTTATGTCGGTATTTTTAGCAAATACCGATCTTCCGATAGCTACTACATTTTTCCCGTCTATCTTTGACGGTACGGTAATATCGGTGTCATTGCCGTTATAGCCCGTTATCGTAAGCCTCTTGCCTTCGTATTCGAATTCCCAGTCACCCTTCGAACCCTTTGTAGCTGCCTTTGCCTCACCACTGCCCAAAGGAAGAACGAGTGCGAGAAGAAATACAGCTATGATAAGTCCCATTATACGGGATATTGTTTTTCTTGTCATATTAACCTCCTTCTTTTTCTCCGTCATCACTTATTAACAACGGTAAGACCCTTTTCTGCTGCCCAGGATGCCGCATAGCTGCCCTTAGGTGCTTCGATCACGAGATAATTCAGTACATCATCCGAAAGGTCCGTAAGCATCTTCTCACCTATGGTCTTTAAGCTCTTAGGCATGATAATCTTTTCAAGGTTCCAGCACTGGCTGTAGAAAATCTCATTTTCAAGTTCTGTTACATTACTGCCGAGGTCAAGCACTTCAAGACTCTGGCAGTCGAAGAATGCATGGTACGAGATTTTCTTTGTGTTAGCGGGAACTTTGAAGGTTTCTAACGATTCACAGCATCCGAATGCTGCATTTCCGATAACCTCAATTGTGGAAGGAAGACTTATGTTCTCCAAAACTAAACAATCCCAGAAAGTATCCGAAGGAAGCTCCTTGATCTTAGCCTTGATGACTGCCTTCTCCATGCTTTCACAGTATTTAAATAAACCCGATCCCAACTTGGTTGCCTTAGCGGGGATGGTTATGCTCTTTAACGACTTACATCTGCAGAACACGTAATCGCCCATCTCGGTAATACTTGAAGGAAGCTTGATGGTTGTAAGCGAATAACAGTTTTCAAATACACTGTCGGCAAGCTTTGTAAGCTTTATCTTTTTCTTAAACTTAACAGTGGTAAGGAATTCACAGTCAGCAAATGCACACCAGCCGATCTCCTTAACTGTCTTGGGGATTATAACAGTCTCGATGTTCTGGTTCTTTCTGAAAGCTTCACGGCCAATGGCGGTAACTGTCTTTCCGCCAATCTTTGAAGGTATGGTTACCTTAGATTTGCTGCCTTTGTACAGGGTTATAGTGGCTGTTTTTCCTTCATATTCGTACTCCCAGTCACCGCTCTTTGCTTTTTCCGCTGCCTTAGCTTCCATAGCTTTGGGCAGAAGAGCTGCTGCCGACACCGCAAGTAACAGAACTGCAGCCAGCATTAACAAAATCCGTTTTTTCATCAAAACTCTCCTTTCACATGACCGGCATGCCGGTTTATTTGCTGTAAATAAATAATGAAATAATTATATCACAGAATTCGGCAAATGTATACACAAAATGTATAAAAATTGACATATTTCCGCACATTTTTCTGAAAATCGTTTTATGCTAAGCCCCTTCGCTATTCGTTAAAAAAACATAAAAAAACTCCGCAGGAAAAATCCTGCGGAATATGTATTTCCATAATAAATATCCTTTTATCAGTTTGCCTTGATGAACTTGTCATGGATGGCTCTCATAGCCTGATCGCAGTACTCCTGATCGATAAGTACGCTGATCTTGATCTCGGAAGTGGAGATCATCTTGATGTTGATGCCTGCACCGTAAAGAGCTTCGAACATCTTAGCTGCAACGCCTGCGTTGGTAACCATACCGGCACCTACTACGCTGACCTTTGCTACGTTTCTGTCTACATCGATCTTGTCGCAGATAAGGCTTGTATTTCTGTGGTTCTCCATTACTGCAAGTGCCTCATCAACCTTATCCTCATCTACGGTAAAGCTGATATCCTTTGTACCGTCCCTACCTATGGACTGAAGGATGATATCTACATTGATACCGTGATTTGCAAGGTGGTTAAAGAGCTTGAAAGCCACACCGGGCTGGTCCTGTAAACCGATAACGGCGATTCTGGCCGGTTTCTTGTCGCATGCAACACCGCTTATGATCATTTTTTCCATTTTAGCATTCTCCTTTACTACTGTTCCTTCGTTTGTATTTAAGCTTGAACGTACTACTATCTGTACTCCGTATTTCTTTCCCATTTCTACCGATCTGTTATGAAGAACTCCCGCACCTAATGTTGCAAGCTCGAGCATCTCATCATATGTGATCTCATCAAGCTTTTTAGCATCGGGAACAATACGGGGATCAGCAGTGTATACACCGTCTACATCGGTATATATCTCACATTTATCTGCACGAAGTGCTGCTGCTAAAGCAACTGCCGTGGTATCCGAGCCGCCGCGGCCTAAGGTGGTCACGTTGTTGTACTTGTCAACTCCCTGGAAACCGGTGATGACTACGATCTTTCTTGCATCAAGCTCAGCTCTGATCCTCTCGGAATCAATGCTTGTAAGCCTTGCGTTGGTGTAATCACTTGTGGTATGCATAGCTACCTGGAATGCATTAAGTGATACAGCCGGTACACCGAGCTCAGCCATGGCCATACACATGAGCGATACGGATATCTGCTCACCTACGGCTACGAGCATGTCAAGCTCACGCTTGGGAGGCTTAGGACTGATGTCTTTAGCTTTCGCTATCAGCTCGTTGGTGGTCTTACCCATTGCGGAAAGTACTACTACTACATCATTACCTGCCTTGTAGTCCTCTATACAGCGGTTTGCTACATTGTAGATCCTTTCCTTGTTTGCGACGGATGATCCGCCGAATTTCTTTACTACTAACATGTCTTTTTCCTCTTTATATTTTTAATTTAATCATATACACGGATCTTACTTAAAACATCAAGTCCCTTGATCTTGGCGTCAAACTCGCTCTCGCTCATGGACTCTGTGATGAATGCCACCTCGCCTGCCTTGTAGGATGCGCTCTCTGCGGTAACACCCAAAGCTTTTCTTGCCTCCATGGCATCCTTGTCATTCAGTCGTACGTAAAATCTTCCTACGCGGCTGCCCTGGTCTGCCATATGAGCCTTTTCCCTGCTCCAGATGGTATCCGAAGGAAGTCCGTAATATTTTGCTGCCTCTATGATATCACCTGCTACAGCTCCGGCTGTGGGAAGCTTACCTGCGCCCTTGCCGTAGAAAAGTACGTCGCCTGTGGCATTTCCCGTTACAAGTATACCGTTAAATACGTTATTTACATGATAAAGCTGGCAGTTTTCAAATACGAGGAAGGGAGCTACCATGGCCGATACCTTTTCATCGTCTCTTCTTATGTTGCAGAGAAGCTTGATCTTAGCTCCTAATCCCTTTGAAGCTGCTATATCCTCAGCTGTTACTGCACAGATACCCTCTGTGGGGATATCGTCACAGTCAACCTGATGTCCTGCTGCAAGTGAAGCAAGGATGGCTGCCTTTCTCTGTGCATCGGTACCCTCGATGTCCGCAGCGGGATTTCTCTCGGCATAGCCGTTATCCTGTGCTTCCTTTAATGCCACATCAAATGCGAGTCCGTCCTCACCCATACGGGTTAAAATGTAATTGGTGGTACCGTTTACGATACCTTTGATCTCCAATATGTCATCACCCACAAGTGAATCGCACAGCGACCTGATGATCGGGATACCGCCGCCGACACTTGCTTCGAAATAATAATCACAGTTGTTCTTTGCCGCAAGCTCTATAAGCTCTGCACCGTGAGCCGCTACGAGCTCCTTATTGGATGTACATACTGACTTTCCTCTTGAAAGAGCCTCTTTTGTGAACTTGAAAGCGGGCTCCATACCTCCCATGACCTCGGCTATGATCTTAACCTCGGGATCATCCAGGATGATATTTACATCATGCACCAGCACCTTTTCCACGGGATCGCCCGGAAAATCACGAAGATCAAGCACGTACTTGATCTCGATGGGCTTACCCGCACGCTTGGCGATGATGTCGCTGTTCATATTTATTACGTCAAATACTCCGGAACCTACTGTTCCGTATCCGAATATTGCAATTTTCATGTAAGTTAGTCTCCTGATGTTTTTTCTCTTGCCTGAAGCTTTTCCACCTCATCAGGCACTTCGTGCCAGCTTCCCCTCAAGGGGAAGCCTTATATATCATTCACGTCCTAAAATCTTTAAAGAATTAATCCCGTGAATCCCCTCTATGGCCGATATGATATCGTTTACCTCTTTGGTCTCGGGGCGCATCTCCATGCCTAAAGTCACGGAAGCTATACCGCCTATCGGAATGCTCTGGTGTATGGTCAGGATGTTGGCCTTGCACTTCGCTATCTCGTTCAGCACGTTTGACAAAAGTCCGGGCTCGTCATCCAGAAGCAGCATGATATTTATCGTCTTTCCGCGGTTATTCTCGTGGAACGGGAATATATCATCCTTGTATTTATAAAAAGAACTTCTGCTGATCCCGAGCTGTTCTGCAGCCTCCTGAACGGTTATAGCCTTGCCGGAATCCAGAAGCCTTTTCGCCTCAACCACCTTCAACAGTACATCGGGGACGGCCTTTTCTTTTACAAGGTAATACTTGTCTTTCTCACTCATCCTCATGATCTCTCCGTTGTATTTCTCTCAACTACATTTGTCCGTTTAACGTGGAATACTATATCACAGACTCATATAAAAATCAAGCAAAATTTTTCGCATTATCCTCTTATTTTTTTGTACATTCTGCCATAAAAAATCCGGCACTTCAAAGTGCCGGATCCTGTTACTTATTTATTCTTAAGGTATTCCACCGCTGCGTCGATCTGGTTGTCTTTTGTACGCTTTGATATCACCTCTTTTTCCAGTCCTTCTTCAAGTTCTACCACTATATCGGGTTCAATGCCTGTCCCGTGTATGCAGACGCCCTTAGGTGAATAATATCTTCCGCCTGTATACTTTATGAATGAATTATCTTCGCCGATGGGCCAGAGTGTCTGATATACACCCTTTCCGTACGACGTTGTACCCATGACGGTAGCCTTCTCATAATCACGCATGGTCTGTGTAAAAAGTTCGGAAGCACTTGCTGAATTTCCGTTTATAAGTATTACTATGGGCTTATCAAACACGTCATCGTTCTTGGTAAATGATTTAACCTCATCGCCCTGCTTACTGTCCGTATATGCTACAAGCAGGCCCTTTTCCAGCATGAGGTCAAGCATGCTGACTGCCGTATCAAAAAGACCGCCGGGGTTCTCTCTTAAGTCAATGATAAGCCTGGTCATGCCCTGCTTTTCCAGATCTTCCAGGGCAGCTTTTGTTTCTGTGGCGGTATTCTCATAAAATGAACTTACAAGTATATATCCTATACCGTCATCGAGCATGCGGTATGATACTGTCTTCTGCTCTATTTTAGCTCTTTTCATGGGAAGGTCGAGAGTCTCATCGCCGCGCTTTACGGTTATCACTACTTCGCTGCCCTCCGGACCCTTTACCAGCGACATGGCGTAATCAAGGCTGAGATTAGTTATATCTGTCCCGTCTACACCGATCAGGATATCCTCAGGCTTAAGCCCTGCCTTTTCCGCAGGCGAATCCTCCATGACCGATACTACCACGATATCATTGGTATCCTTCAATTGGCCTACATAGCAGCCTATGCCTACATATGAACCCGATGTTGCCTGAAATACCGCAGTTGCTTCTTCCGCCGTATAATAACAGGAATACGGATCATCAAGTGCCGCCATGATACCGTCCAAAGCACCCTCATACAGGACCTCGGGATCGACATCCTCATAAAAGTCCTTCTTAATGACAGTAAGCATATTGTTTAGCTTACCGATGAACATATTATACTTTTTTTCATCGGACTGCGTTGACGTTACACCTGATTTATCACCGGGAGCGGCATTAAACAGGTAATCCCTCATGAAGACGATCAGTATCGCCGCACTTGCTAAGGCTACCAGCAATCCGACTATAAATCCTTTAAAAAACTTATTTTCCTCTTGCATAAAAACTCCCAAAACTGTTACTCAAGATATCCTATATAAGGA